>Ga0065720_1019066_pt1 | contig 40186 bp, 34 predicted proteins | sample Thericmetagenome_FD_59107 | JGI IMG/M metagenome (GOLD analysis project Ga0065720, IMG submission 59107) | Thermophilic microbial communities from the Joint Bioenergy Institute, California, USA of rice/straw/compost enrichment - eDNA_2 v2... | ecosystem: Engineered > Solid waste > Grass >... | reverse complement strand
GGGGGGGGGGGATGCATTGGGATGCAAAAAGAGAATTCACATCCATCACAGAGGTCATGATCAAATGTCCAAGTAGATGTATATGTCTTTGTCATTGTATGAGCAAAATAATGTCAGTTGAAACTACTCCCAGATTTATTTCCTTAGTGACCTGTCAAACGCCAAACGCCATCCAAGCCTGTCTCTAGCCTTGCAATAAGTAACCTCATGCACCCTTATACCCATACTTCAACCTATTCAACTCCCTCTCCGGATTCACACCAGCCATCATCACCTTCGCCCCAATCACCACGGCAAACACCACTCCCGGCAACGCCCCAAGCCATACTATTATCATCCCCCCGCCTCCCCCGCTCACCCTCTTGACCCTCTCCTCAGCCAAGAGCCCCATCACCAGCGTCAGCACCACAAGCAGTAAGTTCAAATATGGCAAGTACCACTCCAGAGGCGACTTGGCACCTCCCACGGCATCTGAATACCCCAGGATGCCATCTGTGGAGGACGAGGCAGCGTTGCCCAGGCGCTTCCTAGCTTTGATCCGTGCTGCGGCGAGGGAGATGCCGATCTCATCCTCCCTGCGATTACCTACGCCTTCTCTACCACTACTCGGCTCAGAAGACTGCGAAGCCCATTCATCCAGCCAATCGAACCCCGTCTCTGTCCTACCTAACCGGAGCAGAAGGAATGTGGTTGAGCCGAGTGAGGTCAGGGCGAGGAGGATGAGGGGAAATGGGGCGAGGTGTGTGTGCCGGCTGCTGAAGAGGATAGTGAGGAGGTGGATAAAAAAGGGGATGCTGCCGAGGGTTGGGAGGAAGAAGAGGATGCGATGGAAGGAAATGTTGCGGGATTCGTTTTGGGTAGCGAGGGTTTGGATTAGGGATTCCTGCTCTGTTTGGAGGGGGGTTAGCTTGAATCGGAGTTTAGATGGAGAAGGGTCCGGGGGTAAGGGGGCAGGATGTTGAAGTTTACGGGAGAGAAGCTGCAGGTTAGGAAAGGTGTGAGAGGAGTAGGATTGGTTCGTACCTTGCTCGTCGAGAATAGAGGGTATGGACGAATCGTCATCATCATTCTCGTCACTATAGTGGAAGGGTCGGCGCAGACGGGTAGTCATGATGAAGTTACAGTTAACGCAGGTGTTTGAAAGCTGGGTCCGTTGTTCAGGTTCAGTTGACGAAAGGAGTTGAGGGGCCACCAAGCGCAGTTTGCATGGAGCGATGACGTTGTGGTTCACGCAAGCGGGGCCTTGGCGTAGGCATTGTGGTGGTTTAATGCATTGATATTCGGCTATCAAATTATATAAGCGGCTGGGTCACAGTATGAAATGTCACTTTGCTTCGGATATAAGTCCTAAGATTCGACCCTAACGCCTGAACACGCAGAGAATAGGTGCATTCTTCATGCCAGATGCATTCCGCAACCATGGAATCATCACCATCAACAGCTTTTTTTAAGTTGCAACATTTTACCTCTTCGTGTTGCTTCAAACCCACCACCTCACTTCTCCCCCTTCTTCCTCCCCCTGAGTATGTCTACAGCAAGGAGAACCACTAAGATAAACCCCAACACGAACAACGCAATCAGATTCCAACGCCACGCCCTCATTAACCTCAAATGTTGCCGTATCACTCGCTTCGTGTGCTCCGCGACTGGCAGCTCTCCCCCAAGGGGCACATCCCTCAACAGTGCCGTGTACCATGTCTCGGGGGTCCATTTTCCATCAGGGTACTTTTGGGGATATTGGTGCTCGTATGCAATTAGCAGGTCAATGCCTGGCTGGTGACCACCAGGGCCGGACGAGGTGAGACGTGTCTCGACGACGGCGTAAACCAAGGCCGCGAGGGTCAAGAGCAGGCTGAGGAGGGCGATCAGGCACCAGAGGGAGTAGATGACAGAGGAGAAAAGGTAAAGCTGTTGCAGGTGTTAGTTATTTGGTATGTCCTGAAAGTAGAAGAAGGGGAATGTACCTTATCCCTCCCCCTAGACCTCCACTCTACAATCAATGCAATCAGTCCTCCAAATCCGACCAGCACCAGGGCAGTCCCGCCAGCCCCGTTGGTAACATGGCCTGTGTTTGTCACAAGATGGACTGGCTCGCCGGAAAAGAGGAAGGCTTTAGAGCCAGAGCCGTCGTCGTCAGGGGCAACGACATGGAATGGACCGCGCCCGAAGCCGTGCAGGAAGGCAACCATGGAAGAGACGAGCGCCAGCGAGACGATCGCGTCCGCGGCGAGGAGGAAAGTCGCGAGCGAGATCCATGGGAGGAGAGCGCGGGAGCGGCAGGCTGTGGATGACATCTTGGCTCAGAGATAAGGGAGTGTTTGAATAGCCCAGGGGCACTGGAATGTCTCCGTTACTCGAGGTGTTTGAGAGGCCCAGAAATCCGGACTTAGTGGCCTTGCACAGCAAAGAGATTTGGATCAAAGTGCCGAAGATAGTTGTTTTGACGAACCTTCACGGGAGCACGAGCCGAGCATCAAGACAAAGAAACCTCGCAAGCTTCTGAACGCGGAGATATTTGAGAGATGCCGTCGGTTCCATCCAAGAGCCGCGAAGCTCTAGCTTGGCACAGACTCTTAGCATATATACTGACAGTATTTATCGGAGCACAGTTCTTTAAACATGGAGCGTGGACAACATGAGCGAGTCCACTTCATATTCTTTGGGCACAGCCTTGGCTGAGCCCAACAATTTCCATTTTTGCTTGTTTGTGACAACCGGTGATGTGCGAAAAAATAGTGAAGAATTGGAACTGAGAGAAGTAGGCAGCGGTAAGCATGGTCTACTCACAAATTAGCCTAGACGAATGGAATCTTCACATTACTTGCTGCTGTCCAACCCTGAACATCAAGAGGGCGGGTCTGACTCAGCCCAAACGAACAGCCACCCGTGGTCAACCATCAGCAGCTGACAAGTATTTGAGCCTCATCTACTGTACGAAGAAGCAAAAATAGATGGATTAATAAATCGGAGACAGGAAATCGCACCGGTGGTTGTACAACAGGGCAACAGCCTGGCGATGCAAGCGACAATGCAAGTGATAAGAGGGGTCGACTCTCGAGCAAATCCGCAAACACAGATGGAATTCCATAACATTATTATTCACAGATTCATAGCTGAAGCTATGGATCAAAAGTTCAAATCAAAATGATGTCAACAAAGAACGACGGGGTTGAGGGTTCACGCCGAGAAAAGGGGTTGCTCGCTCACCGGACAGTTGCCAAGACTGGCATGAAGCTATCGAAGCTCAATTACTTTCTAATCGCATTTCTTATCATATGCACCGTTCAACCGAGGCGAGCGACGTTCGAGAAGTGGGCTACTCACCATCACCAGTTTTATCACCCCGAGCTTTAAAGCCAGCCCATATCACCCCGCGCCATGCTGTCAAAGCTAGCACAGCAGAGGGCGGGCGCCCCAGCAGCATTTGCTGCTGCTGCCCTGCTGCGAAGAAGAATAGCGACCGTCTCGTTGCCAGCAACCAGGCCAATTCTCGCAGAGCTCCAGAAGAGCCAAAGCCCGGAACACCCTCGGCACCAGCAACGGCGCTTCCTAACACCGCCTCCGAAGCCTGGAACTGTCCTGCTGGAGCGGCGGCCCGACCGGGAGCTGCCAGGTACGTTACCCTAGCCTTATATCCAACCTACCACTCCGTACTAACCTCTCCCAAGCCATTGAAGGCAACCGCTGGGCCAAAACCCTCCCCTGGTTCCTGCTCGCCATCGCGGCAGCCTCCGTCGCCATCTTCAACTACCAAAAGTATTCGTCGCCCGTGGTGGGAGCGACGCTGTACGCGCTACGCACAAACGAAAAGGCGCGCGCGGTGTTGGGCGACAACATCTACTTCGACCAGCAGATCCCGTGGATCTCGGGCGAGATGAACCAGGTGCGCGGGCGCATCGACATCAGCTTCCGCGTGCGCGGTACTAAGGCCCGTGGCGTCATGCGCTTCGCCAGTCAGCGGCCAACGCCGCGCGGCTTGTTCGAGACGACGGAATGGAGTCTGCAGACGGAGGATGGGCAAGTGATTGATTTGTTGGAGGATGGTGACCCGTTCCGGGCGATTATTTCCGGCGGGACATTCGATTTGGATGCGGATGAGGAGGAGGAGAAGCAGACGACTAGGGGCTTCAGGCAGAGGCCAAAGGTATGAATGATGTATGTGGGAGCAATTGGGGAAAGAGAACTGTGGCGTTACTTGTACATTTATATCTAGGTATTGTATGATACAAGAGGGAAACAACATGATGGATAGAAACACAGATACCACCCCATCTCCTTCCCATCTACCCGCCCACGTTTACGCAAGTTGACGCTGGCCCTCGGTCTGAGCCTTAACCTGAGCCTTTGTTACCTCCTGCTCGGCAATAGCCGCAACCTGCTCAGAATAAGCTTGCCACTCCTGATCGCGAGCCGCATCCTCGGCTTCAATCCGGTCGATGATCAAGGCGTGCGCCTCGTTGGGGCTGCTCATGCCCTCCTGAAGCAGCTCAGCTATCCTCCTCTCCTGACGAGCAGCTTTGAGCTCCAGATGGCGCTTGCGAGCAGCCTCAAGGGCCTCCTCGGCATGCGGGAAGCGCTCTTCCAGCTGCTTGCGAGTCTTCTCAATCCATTCCTTCGGCGGTGGCGGCTTCTTGATGGCGTCTGAGATGCGCACGATCGAGCCCTTCTTACCCGCCACGCAACCCTTCACCACGATGATGCCCAGATCATTGTCGACCATCAGAATAGGCAGGTTCTGCACCGTCACGCGCTGGTTGCCCATCCGCCCGGGCATCTTCTTGCCGGGAAGCACTCTGGAACCGGCACCCTGCGACGCACCAACCGAACCAAGGGTTCTGTGGTTCAGCGAGTTACCGTGACTGGCCTCCTGACCGGAGAACCCGTGGCGTTTCATACCACCAGCAAAGCCCTGGCCCTTGGAGTACGACCGGCAATCGACACGCTGACCGACATAGAACCAGTCCGGCATGAGCTGCACACCAATAGGCAGCAAACCGCTCTCGTCCTTGACTCGGAACTCGGCCAAGTACTCCTTTGGCGGGATACCCTTCGCCTCATAGTAACCAAGCAGCGGGCGCGTGACGTTAGCCGGGTTCTTCTCGCCCAGGCCGACCTGCACGGCCCAGTACCCGTGCTTTTCGCGCGTCTTGTTGAACACCACCTGCACCCGGTCCATCTGCAGTACGGTACACGGAATCCGCGCACCCGTCCGACCCATGAACACCGTCATGCCCTTCTTGACCGCGAGCACGCCCGTCCGCAGGGGGAAGTGCTTGCGCTTGAGTGCGGCCGCGGGGCCCGTTGTCGGGGCCGGCAGGCCGGCAGTTACTTGGTTGAAGCGGGTCGGCTTGTAGCGCCGGGCGAGCGTGCTCCAGCCCTCGCGCTTTGAGAGTGCGGTTGTCGTTGTCAGTGCCCGGACGGCCTGGTTTGTGAGGAGGGAGGTCGGTGCTGGCCGGGACAGGACGAGGGCAGCGGAGGGCCGGAAGGTAGGCACATTGGTCACCGGCGAGGAGAGCTGCCGCCAGCAGCGAGCTGGCAGCCGGGGGGCCATTATGTCGACGGGGAATTTAGGAGGCTTTTATCAGGATTGACTCGGTTATCGTTGTCGATGGTTATGTGCCGCGGGGTTCGATGTTTTTCGTTGACTCGAGTGTACGCCCGTCCAAAGGTCGAATCAGTTGGCGCCCCTCACATTGGCTGATCACGACGATGGGAGTGGAGACGGGTCGGCGTCGTCGACGGCGGGGGCGCGCTGTCGTCGTCGTCGTTAAGAATGTCGTCGGGTCAATGGCTGCAGAAATTTGAGTGCCGCGAGACCTTCTTGCCATTCGCTGATGTTGTCTGTGCTGGGGTCTGGGGAATTCTCGGTGGGGCATCCGTAAGGCTGATCTCTTCAACCCTAACCCTGGAAAGCTGACCTCCACACCTGCAGCGGTCCTTCACACATCTCGGTCCAGGGTTGCAGCCAGCTTACCTAGCAATAAGCAAACGCGAACACAAAGTGTTGACTCAAGAGCTTGAGTATCTTTTAGTACCGATATCTTGCCTAAAGCTGCATTGATTTCCGCATTTTCAAAATGGTCTACTACTTCACCTCCAACGTGGTTGATCCCCCTGCCTTCATCTATGTGGGCAAGGACAAGTTTGAGAGTGAGTGAGCCGCGTGATAGCGATGAGACGAGCCAAGCTAACCTGTTTTCTCTATAGATGAGGACTTGATCAAATATGGCTGGGAGGAGGATGTCTGGTAAGGACTTCTGTTCACACCTCGGGGACTTGAATTGACATCTTGCAGGGTATGTTCGCTGAACCCTATCTCAAACCCCTATTCACACTTCACACCTGCCCGCCATCCCATACCACTTATACGTATGAACCCAGCTTACATGTCATTCATTACAGTTCCACGTCGACAAGCTCTCAAGCGCCCACATCTACCTCAGGTTACAGGAAGGCCAGTCATGGGATAACCTGCCGCAAGAGCTGCTCAACGACTTGGCCCAGTTGACCAAGGCCAACTCGATTGAAGGTACCTGACTCGAATCTGGTTGCTAAGATGTTCGGTATTGACATCCATGCAGGCAACAAAAAGGACAACATCACCGTCATTTACACACCGTGGTCCAACTTGAGGAAGGATGGCAGCATGGATGTGGGCCAGGTCGGCTTCAAGGACCCGAAGAAGGTACCGAACTTTTAACCCTTTGTCTTGGGCTCCAAGTCTAACAGCTTTCAGGTCAAGAGGATACTCGTCCCAACCCGCGAGAATCCCATCATCAACCGGCTCAACAAGACCAAGGTCGAGAAGTTCCCGGACCTGAAACAGGAAAAGGATGACCACTTGCGCGAGTTGCGCAAGAAGGACCGTGCTGCCCAACTCGAGAGGGTGTGTAACTCTTCTATTATCAGAGCTATGGCAACTACTAACTCGTGTAAAGAAAAAGGAAGAGCAGCGTATCGCCCGGGAGCGCGCCCAGCTCAAGTGGCAGAAAGAGCACGCCTATGATGACCTCTTCACGGAGGAAAACATGGCCGGGTCCAGCAACCAGGACCGGGATGAAAACTGGGAGGAGGACTTCATGTGACTACTCTTTCCCCTAAAATCCTAGCACACACGTACACACACGCACAAAAAAAAAGCACAAGTTCCTTATCCATCAAATCTCCGCCGAACAGGCTATCCGCTCATGCATTCATCGATGTAAACCAAGCCCAACATCAGACAAAAACAACCTAACACTCATCTAAAGGTTTGGCTCACCCGATTTAAACATCCGGCCCCTTACCCCCAATGCTGTGCCCCATCTGATTGACCTCCGTCCCCTTGATCTTGTGATCCCCTGGGTTGGCAGCCGCCTCGTAGATGATATTAGTCGGCGCACGACCGAGCTGCATCCACTCGCCTTTGAAACCAATGTAGCTGATGCGTGTGGTGTCCTCATCGCCATCGCCAAAGTTCTCGGGGAAGAAGAGCGCGATGCGTCGGACGGCGTTGAAGCGCGCTCGGCGCTGTATGGATAATTAGGATCATATCCATATATGGTTTAGAAGGTATGGGAAGGATGGAGAGGTGGGGAGGGAAGAAGCAGGACATACCACTGGCAGCTCTTGAACCTCATTCGTGCGGGCCAGCTCAAAGGTTTGAGTTCCATCAGTCTCGCTCGCAAAAGTAAAGTCAACATCATCGCGGTTGATGATGACCTTGAGCGTCTTGGGCGCCGACTCTGAGTCGCTTGTCCGCAGCAGGATGGAGTGCAGCTTGACTTGACCGGTGAACCTGCTCGATGTCAGGCCTCTTCCTCATTTACATCTCTTCCATCGCTCCTTGACCAGTCTCATCACAATTCCCCAAAGAACCCAGTCTCCCAACTAAAATTTAACACAAAAGGGTGCACATACGGCACATTAATAATCAACTCCTCATCTGCATCGCTAGCGACCTCGGGCTCCGGGTTCATGCGCTCGGCCCATGTCTTTTTGACGACTGCCTTGCCGGATCCGTGCTCTGACTCATTCAACGTAACAATCTGGTCAAAATCGATGTGCTGATACAATGAGAACTGCAATGCGGGAGTAATGTCATCAGAGTGGTCATGTTCATGATGGTCGTGTCCATCCCCACCGCAGGTGTGGGTATGCTCGTTGTGGCAATGGTGGGACATTTTCTCCTGACGAAGAGCGATAGGTGATTGGTTGCAGGGGCTTGTGTTTGAATGCTTGAGGTGAGGATGTTTCAATGCATTATTTCGTTAAAAGGGTTGCTGACGATGGTGGTGTCAAGGGCAAGATGCATGGAATGTGACGGTTATTTAAGGCGTAAAAGTGAGCGAGGAGTTCATCTGATGTGCTGTCAACTTGAGTGGAGGAGCCCGGGAACTCAAGACGAGACGTCCCACAATCGCTTTCGAGCATCCAGGTACACCACACAAGAATACGGCAAGCTTTTTGACAAAACCATCCATATGTCAAAATCACCTGGCATTCAGACAAAGAAATTCGTCCGATCTTGTAATCTCAAAATTCATGTTCACTACAACTAATGACTACACCATCTCATTGTTATCATATTACTCCATCACACATGCCCAAAAGCCTTTGTGACCCCCTTATCCTCCCTGAACTTCTCATCGAAACCCGCTCAACCGAATATCGCTCTTTCTCTTTGGCTGCTTCAGCGGCGACGGAGGGAGACGTGGCCTCCTAAGTGGCGACACAACTCTCTTAAACGGCGATGACTGTCTTCGACCTCCGAAAATTCCTGTTAACACTTGCGACCGCACCTGTTGCGACGGCGTGTCCTGAGACTGCAATTGTGACTGGGATTGAGACCCAAACTCTGAGCCCAACGAGTCTCTTGGAGGGCGATACTCCTTCCTTAGGGGTGATCCAGCCCGCATCCTAATGGGTGAACCATATGCCCCGAGGACAGGCTGCGAGGCTGCTGCCATATCTCCCCAAGGAGGCAGCCGCTGCGATGATACTATTGAAGGTTGGCTTGTTGGTATGATTATCGGCTGCTGGCTTGATGGGAGTATCTGTGAGGAGGTTGACAGCCTGCCTCCAAACGAGTCACGACCCAGAATGGCTTGTGACAGGCGCTCTGCCTTCCTGCGACGAGCTTCACGCTTTGAGATGCGTCTCTCCAGTGCAGCCTCAGCCTCCAGATCCTGACCAGGCCGCCATGTAATTTTGTCTGGATCCACGCCAAGGTCCCAACGGGACAGATTGAGTTCTGGCTCCCCGTTGGCAGTGTCGGATGTGTTGATGGTCGCATATTTGCGCAGCCGAAGGACCACGGTGTCTCCCTGTGGCTGTTCTTCCAATGAATCGTCGGAAGTAGCCTTGCCCTTACCCTTCCATGACGAACTGATTTTGGTCGGACTGAAGAGACTGGGCTGCGAAAACAGTAGTGTCGGCGAACTAGGAAATGGCTGCGAACTGAGCAGCTTGCCAGGTGGAGCGGTCCATGCCTCTGGCACAGCTGAGATGCCGATACTTGCGAAGTATAATTCGGCGGCCATGTCCTGCAAGACCTTTTCCCGGGTAGCAGACTGTCCGCTGTTTGAAGACTCGGGGAACATCTCCTGAAGCCTTTCCAACAAATCATCTGGACCGAAGTGGATGATTGGAGGCCGAGCTTCGGGGACGAAATGTCGCTCACCAGTACGACGCTGGATAGCCTCGCGTTGAATATCCCATTCGCGGGCTAACTGGAAAAGGTCCCCCGGGAGATGAGACACCGCTAAGTCAAGTCTAAATTGAAGGCGTCAGTAAGGTTGTTGTAGAACCAATGGGTAAAGGAGCACATACAATGATTGGCGTGGCATGTAGCCTTCTTCGCTTCCCCGCTGAATCACTTCGCTTATAAAGCTGAAATCTACCTCCTCAGCCATACTTTGATCTTCGTACATCGCTTCATCCCTCGATCCTGTTGACAGCAAACGCTCTGCAACAAAGCTCAGGTCGACTGGAGACTGCCTCTCAACCGCCTTGTTGTTGTGTGGTGACGAAGGAACCTGAAGCTCCTTCTTCTGCTGAAACACAAACCGCTCATCAAAGCCATCCGGCACCACAAACGCGCTGGTCAGGGTTTGCAACAACTTGTGACGATGGGTACCGCTATCGTCCAATATCTCCTTGTGATCAGGAGGGGGAACCGAGATACCAGCATCGTCCGACCAGGCACACAGCGTACTATGAATATCAAGGTCGTGCCCCAGCGTCATGATCTGGAAGAACCTCAACTGGGCTCTGCGAAGCGCAAGACCGGTCTCCGACGCAGGCTCTTCTAACCCCACTCGCCGCCCTAACGGATGGATGTGCACCCAGACTACACCAGGCGGACCGCGAAGTTGAATTACACTGCGGTGGTAGCGAGCAGGAAGGCCTGACTGCGGATAGATGAACCAAAATACCGTCACCTCGCTCTCTCTGGCAGACCTAACGCAGACAAAACAGGCTTTCGTGCCACCCAAGTATGCCGCTGGCGAGACGTCGAGCCGCAGAGTCGGGTCGTTGGCATCCTTCTGGTGAGCGCACGACACAAGAACCTCTAGAGTCAGGCCCTGCTTCCTGCTATCCTTCACCGCCACCCACAAGACGGATGTGGTAGTGAGAATGAAAGCCTGCGACGGATCGACCTTGGATGGCTCCACGGCGAGGATACGCTGGGTGTCCTTTGCTAGCACCACATGAGAAGCAACATAAAACTTCCCTGTGGCAGTATTAAACAGACTGAGGGCTCGTGGGTTGCAGAGCAAAAGGATTGGCCGCCTGTGCTTCTCCTCAAACACAGATTTCTCCGACTTCTCGGACTTCGCTTTGCTCATGGCTTTCGAGCCACCTCTATTCCTCACTTCTGCAGTCATGAACAAGACCCTGTGGGGCACCGGGTCCTTAGGGATACGCATGGCAGGATGCTTCGAAATAGATCCCATAACGCAATTTCCACGCATAATGGAAACCGGAGTCAGTATTTTCGGCCTTGCGCTTCGTCGACCTTTGATCTCGAAGATGCTCCAGTGGCCAAGTTGGTCGATGACAGCAAGCATGGGCACATCCGTCTCTGGATCTCGCATGACACAGGCGTCGCAGTGCATGGCTCCTCCAGTAGCATCGGAAGGAATGGTAAACAGAGGGTTGGCGAAGACCTGCGTAACTGTCGAACCGCAACCTGTCGCAATTGGGATGCTGCGAAGCTCCGGTTCGTAGACGGTCGTCGAGTTGCCATTTTGGACAATCAGCCAACGTATTGGATCACCCTTTTTCAGGTCGACAAGAAAACGGATCAGAGTGATTGGAACCTCGCTCTGGCTCCATACGCCCTCGATTTGTGGATGCGGCGCATACTGGCGAACCTTGATATCTGGGTCGGTCCAGGTACATTCCTCGCGAGCTAGGCTGATTAAGCACAAAACGTTGCCTGCAATCCCGGACGCGGCGGCCAGCACCGGATGGCCCTTGGTCGGCAGGTCAGGGTTTCTCAGATCGGTGATTTCGCCGACAGCCAACATAGAGGGTGAGTGTGATGGGGGTGTCTGCCTCTTCATATGAGGTTGCGAGGCGACTATCTCATGCAGGAGCAGCGACTCGACACTGTCATCGATGATAGCGGCCTCGGGAAAGTTCTCAAGGAGGAAGTTGCTCTGACTCCTCACCATCTCCCATGGTCTGAGGTCACCGGGTTGGGGAGCCGAGCTGATGGCGGGGGCACACCATAGGGTGAAGGGCGTGACCTGCCTGAAATGAGGAACATCACCATGAGCGCGGTTTCGGCGCATCTCTCCGATTTCCTCGCCTGGAGCAATTGGAGCGTAAGTCAAACGGCCCAGAATGCCGTCCGGGCGCAGGCGGCGAGCCTTAGCGCGGCTAGCAGCCGGGACGGCATGACGCCTATCATCCATTTGGATCTGCTTTGCTCGTAGGAGGCCGAAGGTGAGACGCGATCAGGATCATTCTCCCTGCTCTGAGCGGGCAGATTGGAGTCGGTTCAAGATTCTTCAGATGAGATCAAGGACGAAAAAGTCGGTCAAAATTGGTTGCTGCGGCAAGGAGGTGTGCAGCATTGAATATTATGGATGAAAAGAACAGGTCTGTCAGTGAGACCAGATAAAGAATCAGTTGAAAAATGAGATCAAAGTGCGCTCAGGCAATTGGTCGTTAAGTCGATAAAAGACTGGCCGTTTGTTGATGAAAGTTAATGAGTTGGCGGGATGAAAGCTGCACAGGCCACATGTAAAGACCTCGATACACAGTAGGATTAACTTTTTTGTGGGTCTGGACAGTTCACAAGCCAATCACAAATAACCACCACCCCATGCGCTTAGCTGGTCTTGGCACATTCCCTGGGAAACTACTGAAGATGGAAAGCGGATAAACAATCCAATGCGATCATCAATCTGATCCTGTCACCCCGCCATCACCAACCATCCTCACTGTTGTTGCACTGAAATCAGCTTCGCTACAAGACACAACGATAGAAAGCAGTCAAGATGAATATGTCGTCGTTTGAACCGTCAATGTCGACCAGCCGCCCTCCACTGGGCAGCCAGTCGCTAGCCGACACGCTCCCGAAAGTCAACTTCGGCTTCGACGAGCTGCGCGAGCGCATGGCCCGCTTCACAGCCAAGTTCGACGCTTTCATCGAGCAGGGACGCAAGCGTGTGCTAGAGGAGAGAAACGAGTTCCGCATGAACATTGCTGAGCTTCAGGGTACGCAAGATGCTTCACCTGCGGGAATCAAACGCTAGCTGACCCCTTCCCACAGAGGACCAGCGCATGAAGAAAAAGGACATCGAAATCATCCAGCTCAAGACAAACACCTACCAACAAACCATTGCCAAAGAAGCCGCAGAGACACGCGAAATGCAGCGAGCGATCGAGCAGCTCACGCAACAGCGCGACAGACAACTAGCCCAGCGCGACGCGCTGAAAGAGCAGATCGCTGCAGCGCAACGTGAGATTGATGCGCGACTTGCCGCGCAGCGGGCACACGCCGCTCGGCTGGAGGAACAAGCTCGCTACAACGTGCCCGAGCTTGATTTCTGGGTGACGAACCTGTGTCTGCGCATCGAGGGTGCTGGCGCGCCAGACAGGCTGAAGTTTGTTTACACGCATATCGATGAGCGCGATTGGGATCGCGAGGCTTGGTTTGAGCTGTGCATGGGCGGTCGAGATTACAATGTGAAGCATTGCAGGCCGAAGCTGGAGAGGGAGAAGGTTGAGAAGGTGCTGGAGAGAGTGAATGAGACGAGGGAGTTGGTCGTACTGCTGAAGGGTATGAGGGAGCTCTTTGTTGAGGTTATGAGGGCTTGAAGAAGACTTTAGGCAATATGGGTTATATTTGTTCTGTACCAGACATGATGTTTACGACTACTGTTCGGGCTGGGAGGGCAGGTCTAGGATACGGGTTTCTGGGGCGGCATTACCACGGCGTTTGGCGTATAAGTGCTAAGAATGTGCACATTTTCATCTTGACAATCTGTTTGATTCAATTCATTGCCGAGTTTTCAGAGGTTTCAATGTTCCGTTTTTGCAGTTCATATTTCTATCTATATCCTTTGAGTGAAAAAGTAGGGACTTGACTGATTGCTGTTCGAGCCCCGCCAATTAAACGCGCTCCACGCTTCGCTCGGCACGCGCACCTGCGACTTTGCCCGCTCACCTCGAGCAAAACACCCATCCTTCATCTTCGCCTTACTTCCACACAAGTTTCGAATAACACACCTCACATGCCTGCCTAAAATGCCGCCCAGCGAGCGGGCAGAGAAACAGGCTGCCGCTCAGCAGGCAGTCGATATTTTGCATGAGATTGCCGCCATTCTGGTGCGTCTTAACCGTTATGTCCCTTGAAAGGTAGAGCACACCAACAGCAGCTGACACGAGGCCCATCCCAAACAGAACTGTCACCTGGACCGGCGCACTCTTTCTATCTGTATCTCCATGATTGAGAATGGCATCAATCCAGAGGCTTTGGCTGTATGTATCTTCCATCACATCTTTTTTTCCCCCTTCTTTGCCAATATTAACCATTAGACGCTCAAGAACGTCATCAAAGAACTCCGTGTCTTGGGCCAAGATCCTCAGCAGTTGGATGCTCTTGTTGCCAACTATCTAGCTTCATCACGGCGGCGGTGATTACCGAAAAAAAATAAAGCAACTACAGGGCAATTCCCTTAGTCCGCTGTATGTTGAGTTGATGACTACTTGGGCAGTCCACGAACTAAGACATGTCACTATGGATGTTCCTGGCTCTGATCATTTATGGGAAGCGAATGTGTCACACTTTGATGTCCAGCAGTTGGGCCCGGGTCGTTCAAATTCATGGGTATATGGCCGTTCAGGGCGGTGATGCAGGGGCAACTTAGCAAACATGGAATGCTTTGTATGGAGATATCACTTGCAAGTACTCCTTCATCCATGTCCTTCATTGCTGGGGTCCGGACAGAGAGTATAACTCTCTGCTAACGTCTACCTGCTTCTCATCGAGAAATACACTAAAACAATGCTTACAACTCGACCCCTCTTAATCCCATCCATCCAAGGTCACTACCCCCACAGCTACCCTACCTTGCTCTTAACCAATTTGCTCAGTCCCAACGCATCCTGAGATACGTAAACTCCAAGCTTGTTTACGTACAATTACCTACCCTGAACATATCCAGCCAAGTAAACTCAGAGAAGAGAGAGAGAGAGAGAGAGAGAAGAGAATCAATGCAATCCGCTCCCGCCGTCCGACCCCCATCCGTCCTACCTAATGCCACCTACCCACCCAGAAACTCTATGAAAATACTATATAACAACAATGCTGTCTGCCTGTCTGCCTGCCTGCCGGAATGTACTTCAAGCACTGCCTATTCATCCATCCGCCCATGCATATGCTAGGTATACCAGAAATGAACTCAAAACCAGCCCAGTCCAAGAATGCACCATACGAACCTCCAGGACTACTGCCCTGCCTTTGCCTGCTTCATCACGCCGCATCTACCTATGCCCGACGAGGAGTATCTCGTCTTCTTCGTCTTCGCCTTCCTCTTCCTCCTCCTCTTCTTCGCTCTCCTCCTCTTCTTCCTCTTCATCAGCCTCTTCCCCGCCAGAAGCAAGAGGGCTACTCCAATCCCTGCTACGGTCATGATGGTCAAATACGCCGAATAGAGTCAGCGGATCCTCGTCTTCCTCTTCCTCTTCTTCTTCCTCTTCGTCCTCATTCTCTGGTGGGTCGTTCGTAGGTAACGGAGTTGGTGAGGAAGCAGATACTGCCTTTGCGGTAGTTGAAGCTGGCAATGCAGCCGATGACGCTTCCGTAGTAGATGCCGGAGGGGATGGCGGATCAGCAGCTGCGTTTGAGGACGAGGAAGAAAAGGGCTGCATCGACTGCAACAGCCGCAAGAGGAAAGCCGGAGAGTAGGAAGAGGACGGAGATGTAGACAGTGGGGTAGCCTCCGACTGCTGCGACTGCCTCTGCTCGCGCTCACGAGCAGCAGCCCTCTGTTGCCTCCGTAGTTCCCTTAGAATGACCTCCGGGTCGAGGGCGACGGGCTGCTGATGCGAGGAAGAAGTTTCCTGCTGTCGCTGCCGATCGTGCTCGCTCCAGGAACCCGGCATGTTGAGCAGCTGTAATTGCGTCGTGTTGTACGAGTTGCAAACAGCGCACTTGAGGCCGAGCCAATGGTAAGGGGTTTGGCTCTTGGCCGAGCAGTCGTTGCACGAGATGACGGCGCGAGCGTCGCGGTATTCGGGAGGCATGGGCTGGGTCAGGATGGCGAGGTCAAAGTTGCGGAACTTGGTCTCCATATTGACACAGGTCTTGTTGCACAGCGGGCACTTGTACGAAGTCTTCTTGTGCTCCTCCAGGCAATGCCTGTGGATCGAGTGGCCACATTCCATGCAGACAACAGGTTTAGGCGAGTTGAAGAGATACTCACCGCAGATGGGACAGTCGCAATCTTTGGACCGCTCGATGCACTTGTGGTTGGTGGCGGACATGGAGATGCAAGCCATGCATCTTTTGCAGTGGAAGAAGTCCTTCCCTAAACCCCGGCCGACACGGCAAATTCCACAGTCAGAGCAGTGGTATATGGGCTTGTTCGGGTCATTGTTCCAGAGCTTGCAGATACCGCAGTAGTATTGTGCTGCCGAGCGACCGCAACGGACGCACGAGTCCGAGACCTTCTGGGCACAGCCACAGAACATACAAAGCATGTGCTTCGTTTGGTGGCGCGGAAGGACGTGATCTTCGGCTTCGTCATGGCAGAAGCGACAGGTGTACCAGCGCTCGCAGGTAGCACACTGCATCTTGACATTGCGGCGGTAGTGTTTGCAGCCAAGGTAGCGTAGCGGCTCTGTGTCCAGGTCCTCTCCTCCGTGGAGGATATCCAAGTCCCATTCGGCGCTGTCAGGAGGGGGAGTCGGAGCATAGGTCGGCCGAAGATCGTCATCTGTTAGAGGGACATTGAGCTCAGCCGGCTCCGCAAAGGAATTCAAAAATCTGAGGGCCTGTTGTAGTGGCCCTGCTGATTTTTGTTCTGAAGGAGCAGGCGAAGTGCCCAATATGCTTTTCCCTGGTGACAATGGAGATTCGGGCCTCATGGTAGCCAGAGAAGCGCCCGACAGCTTCTTCTGGGACTTGTTGTACTTCTCCATCAGCAGTTCGTGCAGCATGCGAGCCTTTACCTCCTGTGGCGCATCAGTTGCCTGGATGGCATGTATCCTGCGGCGCAGGTCACCCATGCCATCGTCTTCCGGGAGAGGGTCCCTTCGGGCAGTTTCGCTCAGAGTCCATGACTCCCGGGCAACTTGGCTTGCTGGAGTGGTTTCAGACTGCGGCAATGCAGAGCTGGAGGTAGGGGGAGCAGAAGATGTGCTTGGTTGCTGGACTGAGTCTGGGCTAGTAGTGCCGGTGTCCGATGCAGCAGCTGTGATGTCGTCTTGAGTGAGTCGAGCCGAGTCGGACCAGGCGGTAACGGATGCAACCCGGGTTGGCGGCGGATCACGGGAGGATGCGTGGGCACCAGCATTTACTGGCGCGCCTGTCACATCCGAACACCCTCCATCCTCGCTGTCTTCCAGAATGACATTAGTACTTGGATTGCCAGCAACAGCAGAGCCTCTATTTGACGACGACGATACGGGCCGCGGGCATTGTTGCTGCTCCTGTGAGTCTTGTCCCTGCTGCCGGGTCCTCGTGTCGTCGGAACCAAAGCCCGAAGAAAATCGACGGGCTTGTCGCAGAACCGGACTAATGATGAACTCAGAGACTAAAGAGGACATCGCAAAGCATGGGCGCTGGCTCAGGAGGGCAAGGCGTGCAGAACAGGAACAATGTTGCTTCGCTTGCAAATTTGGCTGCAGCCTGGATCAGGTTGGGAGTCAACGTCGAATGATGTTGTTGATTGTTTGCAGAAACCTTGAAACCGGGGTCGGCTGCCGCCAAGGCAACGGCGCCGACTGCAGTGAGGTGCGCCAAGACCAACAGCACATGCTTGTTTCACAAAGTGGGGTTTCATCGTTCAGTCCGCGGGGACCGGAACCAGAGGGCCACCCTCGTAAATTACAGGCACAATACGAATAATACATAGAACGCTGTTATTTTACGTCCTTGATCACGGACAACGCTCGTGATGACATCGCTCCAAACTATCTAGGTAAAGGATACTCATCATGGTGTATCAACTATGAAGACCCGTTTATTCAAACACTTGGTGTTACAGTAGCGATAACGATATCAAAACTACGAACTTTATAATGCAGTCATTTTCTTTTGTACATGCGCCAGGTCCAGATCAATCGTCCAGAAGAGACGTTTTGAAAGACCCCTCTGCTCCTGGGAAACACTTTTCTGTCTCTTAAAATCGCTCATGGAGTACTTTGCCATTGTGCTGTTCAGGCACATATGAGCTTTGGTAGATGCACCTCCTTTGAATCGTTTTAGTTCGTTTGTTTCGAGTTTGTCTTTCATCGCTGCAGCAGTTTTGCTGCAGGGCTCACTGCTCAAGCCTTTTTCCATTCACCGATTGGGCTATATCTCACTGTGTCTCTTTCCAGTCATTAGGATAATGGCCTGTGGGATATATCATTTGTCTAAAACACATAGAATTCCAGTATCAGAGAAGGGCAGTTTCTCACAGCCCACATCTTTCCCTGGTTTCTTCTCTTTTCCCCTCACCTCCAGTCACCCGGATAACAGTTTTCAATCCCAAATGATCCATCACCCATTGCTTCTTCAGTTCGGGCACCATCATCATCAAGGAGTCAGCTTCCTCCTTCAATTTAACAACACATCCATCCCAAACCTCCCAAATTGGACCACCTCCATTTTCACCCTAACCGGACCCTCGACTTCTGTTCTTCCTTTTGACAACAAAACAGTATCTTACCCATCCTACTCAACCAAAATTCCTCTCTCTGCGGGCTCTTAGCCATCTGTCTCCGCATCATGCCCTCCTCGGCTCCTTCAACTTCTCCCGTCACTAAATACGCATTATTTAGCCCATTCTCCGCTGGCAACGTCCGGTCAAAGTCTTGGATGGCATTCATATCCCCTGTCTGAACCCCAACATCCACATCCTCGTCCCGAAGATAGCGTGCTGCGAGTGCGAGCTGCGGTGGTCGGTGTGGCGGATTAGTTTGCAGTGACTCCAGATGAGTCGTCCCCAGGCACAAGGTCCGGCCGTAGGGGAGAGAGATGTCTGCAAAGAACACGCTGCGGCCCATCTGCGTCTTTGTGTAGTGGATGCGCAAGACTCGTTTAAGGGGGAATGTGTGGGATATCAGCATCGTTGTGCCTAACAATGATGTTAGTGTCGGTTTTAATGGAGGAGGATGTAGAGAGTAGGTTTGTGGTGTGGGTCAGGGACGCTGGACTTACCTTAATGTGCTCTCCAATTCTTCGGCAATCTATCTGTGATGTAGTACCCGCTCCTCACCCAGTCGATATCCTTTATCAGCTCCAGATCCGATGCGATCATCTCGTTGAGCATTATGGTGTTCGGCATGTTCTGAACCTGCTGCTCAGACACCAACGTTCCCAAGTGCTCAGCGCTTCCTGCACTCATGCCCGTGGCAGGGATCTCAAAGTCAATGTCCCATGAATACACGGAGAACTCAAAATCCTTGGCCGGCTCTCGCCCTGCAGGCTTCGTTGTTCCTTGGGCCGTCACATCTTGTCATTTGCCGTTGATGAAGGTACAGTACCCTTCATCAATTGTCTGATCGTTCTTGTTAGAAGGAGTTTAAAAAGGCCCGGGAAAGGAGCATGCTGGTTGTGTATAATGGGAATAGAGTGTAAAACGAATCAGCTATGACACCTCTCCAGCCGTCAGGGTCAAAGACCCTAATACAACTCTTGCGATGGAACGGCCAACGGGCAGGCATATACCCATGTTTCATGTGCTGCCCTTTTTGAAACTGCGACGCGTCAATGCAAAGCTTCTAACCATTAATATAAGAGATTTGAAAAACTCAGTAAGCCTTGGGAGGTGCCTACCTAGGTAGTCGTCAGTTGAGAACAGGAGGCCTCAGTTATACTTTAAGCAGCAGTTTACCCACCAATGGAAACTACCTGTTCTTAGATAATATTAGTTCTTAGATAATATATGGAAACAAACCGATATCTTCATTTTGCCTTCAATCCTTGCGTAGACTCTGCGGAAAGATGTTTTCGAACAATGTCCTCGTGAATGATGACAGAGACACTAAAAGTTGTCACATCTCTTCCTGAAGCTCAGCTGGGGACCTAATCTCGTTCAATGGTTCGTTTAACTTCTCCATTGAAGTAGAAAGCTGATTCAAATCAACTCTTAGCCGTTGAATCTATGATGATCTAAGAGGAAAATCAACGAGTAGGTAGTCCTTGTACAGGATACCTACAGTTTGGATTCACCAGTTCCACAGTGGACAGTGGCTAAAGATTGGCTATGTCAGGCAGCTTCCTCTGGCCCCAATAAAGCATGACATTCAATTCCGGTATATTGAATTTAGGGGGTCAGTGAATAGCTTCTGTATTCTCATAAAGTCGTGTATTATTGTCCTCTTCAAAAACCCACCCTCTTTATCCGGTTCATAACCCTGGAAAAAAAGAGCCCTGATGCTCTTTGTTTAGGATGAAGCCCTGGAGCGTCTTTCGGTCTTGATGCATTGAAGGTTTGTTACTCGCGAAGCTATGTGTGCGTGGCTTTTGTGCTTTTCTTCTCATCTTACCATGGTTGATACCTCTTGGAAGAGTGTCATGATCTGACTCCTAACTTCTTTACGTTAGTTCCGTTATGAGCCCTGCATGATAGTTATCATATTATCAATTCGCCTATCCTTCTCAGATAGCGGTTATTAGTGAATTCTCATGTTAAAATGACGAGAATCAGCTGTGAGTGACTAGAACAAGTGTGGCAGAAGACTTCACAGGTTCATTAGCATCAAAAGTATCTTCTGCTAGTGGACAAAATCTCATGGACAGACTACACAGCCTGACCCAAGTAAGCAACCCCTTACTGCCGTGCCTATCCGGCAAGCATCAACGCAGTATATCCCGCACCCTGAGCACGTGTGACAACATGAGGTCTTGCAAATTTAATGTCCATGGCATGTCAAGCTTAACGTTTACTTCAACCCTTGGGCAAAAACTAAGTCAAATTCATTCCACCAAGGATCAACCTGTGATGTCTAGATATTCTTGCAGCTGATGGACTGCTTACGGTCCAGGCAAGCAGTCCAGACCGGTGCTGCATATGACCATCACCTCTCTTCACAGATGGCACCCAAGCCGCACTTCTGTGATAGGACTCCTATGACAGCTGCTTTCATTTTTCCTCGTAGGGCCACAACCTGAACTGCTCAAGCGAGCGATTGGAGAGATATTCTTGCTTTGTTCAGCAACTCCAGCCATCCTTCCATCATCACCCAAAAGAAGCACATCTTTAAACATTGTGGCGACCTAATTAGCTCCTGGACAGCTCACTTACAAGATGCTCCTCCGTTACATTGTATTGCTTGGCGTCTTGACCACTTTCATCTATTTACTGAGTCATGCCGTAGCACGAATCCTTCGGGACAATTTCCTGGGACAAATGTATGAATGGATCTCAAACTCATCAGCCCTGCAGCGAGGAAGTTGCAAAAGACCATTTGGACACAGTTCTCTCCACTCCAGGGTCAGCTATCCATGAGCTAGGTGTGCCGATCAAATATCTCAATGTCTTTGACGAACCCATCCTGTTATGCCACATCAACACTGCAGTCATCGAACAGGGAAAAGCCCAACTCTAAATTTGGTCTGGACCGAGTGCTCGATGTTCCAATCCTGGTGATAATAGTCATGATGAGCTCTCTGCGTTGTACATCAACTGTCCTACAGCAGGGGTGATTCCGGCCTTGAGCACTCTTGGTGTAACAAGACAGCAGCCACGGCTTTTCCCGCGGTTGTACGAAAACGGCTGATGGCAGGCAGAGACTCGAGGACTTGCAGGTGTCACCATGCCGGTAGATGCTGCAGTGTTGACCCGTTACATGGACAAAAAAAACCCATTTGTTCTGTTTCCTTCAACTGGCAAATGGCAGAGAGAGGTAGTGCACCATCTTTGTGCAGATTAGCCAGCCCAGTGGCCCTATGTCTGCAAAACATGCTTCCACTCCGGTAAGAAAGTTTAGCTGTAGCTCAGGGGGGTCCTTCAGAAACTAGTGGACACGTAGACAGCCCGGCCTGAATGACAGCATATGCTTACATGCCCTACAGACACGCCATGCTAGCAATAATTGCAAAGACAGCATATCATATGGACCTCAGTTACCATGTGTTGCTCATAAGGGGAGTGAATCCAACAGGGAGCTCAGAGTAGCAGGCACAGGAGGGCAAGACTCCGTTGTTTCAAGAGGTCGCCCATCATCTTATTGTGGCACAAGTTGTTTTACTTCAGGGTGACTGGTCCATTGGATTGCTGCAATCAGTCAGTGTACCTCCTCTAGATTCATCTGCTGACTGATTGTTGAAATGTGCGAAAGGATACGTATCTAAGGTTGCCAAACAGCTGGGTGCCCAACCCGACCCAGATATTCGCCCGGTGGTTGACTGCTAAGTGGACAGAGCTGAAACATAGAGCAGCAAAATCTTGGCGTGCAACGTGGTTAGATATGGCCAACAAGATCCGTCTCACTAGATTTGGTGAGGGACTGGCCAAAGGCGGAGGGATTGGTGAGATGAAAACTCATTTCTTAGTGCACATGTGCAGTAGTTTGCTCTGTCTAGCGGCTGGGACTCGGATCGGCGGATGACACCGGGAGTGAGAAGATTCGGCCATATTGTGTATTCTGAACGAAGCGGGGCACAATTCATGCCGACGATCAAAGGTACAAATTGCCTTTGCTCACCGACAAGATGCCGGGCACCGGATACGGGCGAATCATCAAAGACATGCACCCGGTAGGCACATAGTTGTGCACAAACTAATGCAATGCCTTTCGACCCGACCAGCATAATTAGAAGCACTAGAAGTGCTAAAAGCATAACTTATGCGGCCTTGCACAAGACAGGCGGGCCAACTGGGGACACGGGCCTCAGAAGTTGGGCCAAGCTGTCCGTGCCGGAGAGAAGAAGTGGAACGTCCGGGACGGGCGGAATGGCGGCCGAGAGGTGGAATGTCTCAGACTTGGCCCGAAACGGCCGGCCAACCACGGTGCTGGTGGGCCCCGCCTTTTTGTGGCACCATGCCAGAGACGATGACGGAGCGATTCTGGCCATAAAGTTTGGTTGCTGGGCTCATACCGACTCCTCGGATTCGTTGTGCTTGACGCCGTGCCAGACGAGGGTGGAGTCTTCGGGCTTCCATGCAGCTCAGCGAGTCACTCGGAACATCTAATTGCTTCGGCGGAGGAATCTGAAGCATGCCGCATTGGGCTGGCACCGGGCGGGGCGGCAGCAAGGCGGCTGACACGTTGGCGGGCACCAAAGCTACCCCAGCAACCGGCCCGGGGCGTTGGCACTGCAGGCCCGGACGGCTGCTGAGCTGGTCCGCTAATTGCTGCCGCCTTACAGCAGGCCAGCCAGGGGCACCCGAGGGGCCGAGTCCCGAGTGTCCCCGACCCTGGGGCAGTCAGAGCATCAACGCCCAGCTCTTGTGTACGGATCTGTAGGAAGCACAGGGAGTAGATGTCTAGACTGACACCTGCATGGCTGCTTCCCAGCACGTTGTATCCATCATCAGCAGTTGCAGCAAACAGTCATGAGATAGGACATGGAGGAAGCTGGAAAACGTTTTTTAGTGGAGCCTCGCATCGTCTAATCTCGTCCTCGCTTCGCGGCATCATCACGTCAGGCCCGACAAGACCCGACATGTCTGTCATACCTGTTCCGCAAAACAAGGACAAGTCGCGATGGCCGAGTACGACAACACGAAAAAAAATGATAAAAATTTCTCTCAAGACCCATGGCGATCAGAATCGGAAACATCAAGCCATGACGGCATTGTGCGGCCCAGAATGACAACTGGCCAATGCTGCCGGGCACTTCGATCCGTTTCTGGTTTGTCAAGGGCCAAGGATTGAACTGAAGTCGTAAGTTGGGTTGTTATGGGCCAATGAATCCCGCTTCTGTCCTTTGTTCAGACTTCATGCTGTGCCCGACAATAGCTTGACGGAGAACGGCGCAGCCCAGCACGTCATCGGCGGAGGGCAGGTTCCGATGCAGTTGATCCATTCTTCAGCTGTCTTTGGACAAGGCCGAAAGGTGAAACCGCATCAAGCAAAGATTTGAGAATTTTCCTGTGGCACCGGAAGTTGCCTGCCCCATCATCAGGGATACTGTCAACGGTACGTATTGTCGACTTCAACTAACTTTATGCATGGCTGACAGGCACATCTCGAGCCACATCAAAAAGATGTTCACAAATCTGCATTCTATTTTGTGCTGTGGGGTGCATCACCCGGGCTGATATATTGGGGAGATTGATCCTATCCATTGGATCTGATGGAGATTCAAACCCAACCAAATTATCCGATCCGATAAGGATGCGGGACGTGAAGGGACCCATTTATCTCATTCTAACCAACCACAGAGTCTGTATTGCTTATATAATGAGACCAGTACACGGGCAGCCTCGAAACCGTTCCTCAAATCTGGTCCTTAATATGATTGGTTCTCAGATTGACAATCATCCATGGCTATGGGGTGAAAACGGAGAATTGCATTTTTTTCTGCAATTGCCGAGACATCACTACGGCCTGTCGACATCTTTCGTTCATGCTCGGCGCGATATTGCGTTTTGTTGTCAACAGCCAGCAAGCTTCAATCGCCAAGCTGTACACAGGTTTGTTGTGCTGATGGAGGATCTGGTCCAAAAGGGCGTTAGAGCAACCCCTGGGCGATGATGCGATTTCAAGAGGGGCCCGCAACCGGTCCCACTGCGGGATCGCCGTCTGCACCCTGCCGGGCTGGGATCTTGGCTCACTTTTGCAACGCCCAGGCTGACGTGTTGGATGACATGGGATAAAATTTTCCAGTTGGGCAGTGAGTCAAACCGCCTGGCTGTGAAAACCTTTTCTCGACCATCGAACCTAATGAATTTCAAGGGATCATTTCATTAGGCATTTTTGACGACCTCGTGAATATTTTTACTATTAATTCTGTTTGTCGACATCCGATTGGCATGTAAAAAAGGTGTTCAATCTATGCATTCAGACAGCGGAGGTTGCCGAGCCCCGCCGCCGATAAACATCCCTCTAGAACCCACTTCCCCAAGACAGGGCCAAGACACTTGATACGTTCACAAGACCAGCAAATATCCTCGTGACGGCACTGCACTAGAATAGCGTTTAGTGTACTCTAGAAAGCCGGAAACAAGTATTCCTTTCCCGAAATTCTTGGCGCTAGTGAGCTTGCGAGTCGAAGTCTTATTGCACAACGCCATCGTATTCTCGGTCGCACGGCGTGTTGGATGTCCGATCTCGGATCCCTCTGATAAGCGTCAAGACGCCATTTCATTGATACTCGTAGATTGAGCACACAATACGCACGGCAACACTGTTGTGCTTACCAACAGCGGCTTCCTTGGACACGATCTTAGATCCTGGAATAACACGTAAGGTTTCGCAGAGGTGGGGTGAAGGTGGGTAGTTAATCGTCGACGGCCCTTTGGGCTACCAACCATCAAGGTTCTAGATCGGCCATGAAGGTCATTGAAATGGGAGTCCTTTCCGCGTCGCTTGGTGGTGTTAAAAGACTTGCAAGGTTGCAAATGGCCCATCTGTGCTCCTTGGCGTGTCCGCAGAAACCTGTAACCTCTGGTTCTGTAATGTTTCAGCTTGAGGAAGTACACATCTGTAAGAAGTTTACATGACAGCTTTCGGTGACGTTCACAAAGCTGATCTGACTCAGTGATGAGACTGATAAGCTGTCAGTTGATAACGGTACCCGAAAACTGAAACATGAAAGTATCAGTCTGCCCCAGCTTTTGGGCAGGATATTCGAAGGTTCTGTTTCTCTAAAACATTCATGCGAGTTGTGAATACTCCACAGATCGCCTGGAGAGCTTTGAATTTCAAACTTCAAGAACTACAGGCAACCATAGACTAAAGTGTTTTGCGCGCGACTTCCGCTGAGCTTAGACGTGCAAGAAGTCTGGTTTGTCAACGGCTTGTCTGCATCAAGAACCAACAACAACCCACTTGTATCCCATTCCTCCCTTAACTCTCCCTGCCTGCGCCATATAGGAGCGTGTCTGTAACGTTCAAGCGAAAGCAACCGGTTTCGAATCTAGTCTTCCCGTCATTCTCTTACGGCAGAGCCTGCGACCGGCCAGTTTGAGGAGAGTGTAAGCTGGCCGTACCATATGCAAGCCTGCAAGGCGGGACGGGTCGATCATTTGCAAGGTATTTGCAGATAGGCGCGCGGGTAAAAGAAACGATATCAACAACAAAGGGTGTATATGCTGCATCCTGACGAAATAGTAAACATTCACATCTTTTTGTCCATCTACTGACCTGCTTTTCCCATCTCACCCGCCGCATTAGCCTTACCCCGCGCACGGAGAGCTGCATCTGCTTTGGTTTTCTGACCAAGATTGTGCCGCTCCCCTGCTTGCTGTCGGGCTTGTTCGACCCCTAATGCTATTGCTTGCATTCATCCATCTATCCGTAGCCAAGATGTTCTATGTTTTGAAAAGTCGGGAGGGAGGGAAATGAATAAAGCACCACTGAGCTATTGTCGTGGGATCCTGACTTTTCCGTAGACCTTGTTATTGTTTCAGCGCGCGACTTAGCGGACTGTGAGGTGACGATGGCATCAGCGTGCCCAGAACATCCGACGGAGGAAACCAATAGGTAATCAAAAATTTATTCTCCAAATTCTCCGGAGTTCTCATGAGGGGCTGTTGAAATTGTGTTTCTGTTGTCCAAGCTGGACCGAATTCATGGCCTCAAGGAGACCAAGATTCACTCTGAAAGGCCATTTGCGCGGGGCATGTTCGACTGTGCTCTGGAGAATGCCAAAGGGGGTGTCCACATTGATGACGGAATAGCACTGCTTGTCACGAGTGGCAACGGGACTCGGCCGACTCTCCTGTGGAAGAATTTCGGAGAATGATGTTAACCCCTTTGTTCTCGGGATGTCTCCGAACTGCCGGGTCAGGAGGATAGGTAACAAAGCTTTGACATAACATCATCGCCATTTTTGCCCCTATCGAACGGGGCGTTGGGTCCGTGCCTTTCCCGTCATCTACCGGAAATTTATCACAATCGTCGGGGAGATGTCAGATTCCATGCTCGACCTGCATCGACACCTGTGGCAGTGGTGAGCTGATATCCCGCCGCTTATGCGCTGAGCTCGGGCTGGTCTGGAACTTGGGGAAAGCTTTCTCGAGCCGGTGTCAGTCCTATCAACCTCGTACACACACCCCATCCCTCATAAGTGGGTGGAGATGAATCTGCCAAGTTGAAAGGACCATCCCGTCAACTGATCCCAAGGCGAAACGCTCTCGACATCAGGCGGACAATGCTCGTCGTTGTTGCTCTCCGCTTGCCCCAGCTTGTGCTCTTCTCTGTCGCTAAGGTTCGAATTGGTTATATCTTCTGCCATGATTGGTCGAATGAGTCGAAACCAGGTGATAGTCGGATACTGGAGTTTTGCACTATCCCAAGAGAAAAACTCTTTGGCAGGTGCCACGAGGGAGCGTTGGGTAGTTCTCATTGGCTGATGTTGAGTTCACGAACAGAATCCATTTCTTGCCTCTCTGGAGCCTAGCCCATCTCCATCGCGTTGGCAAATGTCCGCTTGTCAGGAGCCAGCAGAAAATAGAAACAAGGCCAATATTCCAGGTGTGCGTAGCGCAGGAACGTGGCGTAGGTCTTGTCCCAGAGTGGATTTTTCTTACGGGAGAGGCTCCATTGACAAAATCCTCAAAACCAGCTGACATTTGTTCAGGAGTATCCACTTACGTGGTTCGGGTGATTGCTGTGGAGGAAATTCTTGAGGTTACTGATGGATCCCATCATGACGTGGTGCGCTTCGTCCAGCTGACCGCCTGCGGCACAGAGGCTCCAGGCTTTTCAGCTTCAGGGTCATGGGCTTGGAGTATGCGGGACTGAAGCAAGTGAAAAACAATCGTAATGCAGGCAAGGCATCTTAGTGCTGCAAGAATTAGTGCATTAAGCACAAGTATGACTTGGAAAGAACGAGAGCATCTTCCGGATCTTTGTTTTTAAAAAGGAAATTTGTAATAAAGAGTGGAAACAGATACAGCACGTTCAGGAAACATTGCTTTGCTTTAGAAGAGCTCATGAGTTGTCTGTGACCTTTGAATCCAATTGGTCTGGTTAACTGCCACAAACGGGAAATGCTCCCATGTCAAAGATTCTGTTGAACACCAGCAGCCTGACAGGTTTTTGCTGCCGGTTGGGCTCTGCTGCGGCACCAGAACCTGAAAGGCTAGAATGCTGTGCCGGATTGGTGGTCTCACAGTGGCTGGATACATCATCGATGCGCAGAAAACTTCCCAGAACTCTGCCTGGCAAAAGCTGAGCCAAACACCTTATGAAAAGAAGCATGCCACTACGATTAGAAAAACATCACTCATCACTGACAAGCAAGTGTGGAATACCATGAAGTGGATTGGAAACAATTCAATTGATCATTGCCAATCGCTTTGGCCAGTATTGTCCGCCAATAAACTGCGCTCTCCGATATTTAACGAGCCTGAGCAGCCCCAAGGCCCAACTTTCCGGAGAAAATCCTACCATGACATGATCAAGTTCCCAATCCAACCTACTGATGACGCCGCGGCCATGGGCCTAAAACGCCGTCCCAGTAATCTTGGCCCGATGCCAAACCGGACCAGACAATTTGTGAATGTACCAGATCTCCTGCCCAACACCGTCGGTTCCCGTAGATTTAGACCCAATCCCTTAAATGCGCAAAAACACAAATCCATCCACGAGGTGTATCGCTGCCTAGTACACGGTATCACCCGAAGACCTAGAAATCCCCTTGACCGAAAACCAGAGGACGCCGCCAATCCCAATTGCCCATTTTTTTATAATGCTGTGCTCCAATGTATGCATTTTTTGATTCAAAACCGTCAGATGAGAAATGAGATATAAAAAAAGACGAATGACCAAAGATGAGTCGTGTTTTATGTGTCGATTAGATTGAGATGAGAGTGCATGGTATTGTTCGTCTAGTACAACCTCCGACGCTGAAGCCGAACGGATTCGAAGGAATGGGCGTAGGCCCGAAGCTCCCGAGCCGCGTTTTCAGACAGCTGTTGCTGAGCGTCGAGTCCGGCGGAAGAACTGCTGCGGATAGAGCAGAGGCTAGAGTGTGACGCCGATGGCGAGAGAGTCGGGTACCCCGTGGAACCCCTCCGAGACGTGCTGGGCTGGAAGTCGTAGGCAGGAGACAGGTAGAGCTTGTTGCTCGTCGATGACGGACTGGAGAAGGTCCAGTTGAAGGCAGGACTGCTCGGCGCTGGGGAGCTGGCACTCGAGCTTGGGGTCGACGGTGACGACTTGTCATAGTCAGCCAAGCGGCACTTTTCAGAGCAGTAAGCAGCCCCGTCAGTCATCCGGTCGCAGCCGAGGCAGTACTGGTTGTCCCAATCGAACGACATTGTAGCTGTTTTGCAAAGTGTATGTGTGCGGGAGAGAGTGTGTTGTTCAGAAGTGGCGGTCAACAGAGGTGACTCGAGTTGAGTGTTGATAATATGGCTGCCCCGGTATCTGTAGAGTGTTGAGCAAATGTTCGAAGTCCGGATGTTATAACACTTTAAATCTTGATCGTAGTGTGTGCCTGGTTGTTGCAGCTGTCACGTAAGTGCTTAGTCTGGCGTGGTGTTGAGATGAAAGACTGAGGGAGAGCGTTGGAAAAGCGGCCGACTATTATAATAACACGATGGCTTGTTGACTCATAACAAAGGAGTTTCAAGACAGCACGCAATGGTGGAGAAGAAAGAGAAAGTGGTGTGAAAGGGTCAAACAATGAAGCTTATCCTAATGTTAAAGTGGGAATTGAAGCCAAGTGATGCTGGGGAGGCCTGGATTAAGTATCCTGGCGGTGCCTGCCGTTGCGGTTGCCAGCGAGAGCGGAAGCGGAGCAGTGCCATACCTATGACCACAAAGGACCCATAGCGCCCTGTCGACATCTGGCGCCATCGAGGTACAGGAACTACCAGGACCAGGGAGGTATTTTTGCGTACTGGTTTCTAGCACATGTACGAGCAAGCGATGTACCCGTGCACTCAGGCCCAGGCGGCAGGGGCATGTGGGGCAGCTCCTGCAATGGCCAAAGGCTGATCATTGCGCTATGCCCCTCTTGTCATAGCTCGCGAGCAGGGATAGTTGTCCATGTGCTGGCGTGCGAAAAAATTCTTTCCGGGGTGTGAGTATAGCATGGTTTTGTCGTGGCACCACCCTGGTCATTTGCAAACCGGCAAGAGTGGAGAATCTTTGCTTGACGCCATCTTAGCACTCCTAGAGACCGCTCTGGGCTTTCCCACAGGGGGGCGTGTTGCCGTTCGTGGGCAAGACCCACTCACTTGCTCACCGGACTCTCTTTTTCCCTCCCAGCAGCAGCAGCTCTCAGCATCCATGAGCAATCACGTACCTGACCTGCTTTATGTGCACGTTATGTGTGCTCCATGCCATTACAAGATGTCAAATCCGGAACTTTTCAACATTGCCTCTGTCGGATGTTTTCTGCATACAACAAGCAGGAATCCCTCCAGTTTGCAGATTAACTACCAAGGTGAACCACTGACGGAATTCCGATGGTGAGTGGGGGTTGCCATTGCTTCCAGTTGTTCTCCTGACCCTTAAGATATCGGCAACGTTCTGGTTCCATTATCAGTCCCATCCATGCCTTAAGATTGGGGGGATTGAATTGAGACACAGAACGGACAGACCACTTCGGTGCGAGTTTACATTGCGTTAGGCTCTCTGGCCCCAGCGATCAGGTATTTTGCCTTGTGTATTTCTTCACCTTCTTCTGCCTGCGACCAAGAGCCAATGAAGATTGAACAGGCTTTCTTTCAGCAGCCTCTTACCGGGATCAGCAGGCACTGTTTCGCAAGATAAACATAGTTTCCAGACATTGAAAGCCTTTCATAGCAATATTACAGGTATGAAACAATTCTCACCCATCCAAAACGTCACTTGCTTGTCTCTGCATTGCTATGGTATCCACGAGCGGCTAGCAAGCGCTGCGCAAGATGCCTTGAACGGATCGAAAATCATTCTGCTCTTCCTGGGCATTCCGTATCTCCCGTCCATTGACCCCCACAGCCACCCACAGGGCCTTCGAGTACATAGTCAATGCACGGCGGTACGGCCTTTAGTTTTGCAAGGTGCCATCAAGATAACCCTCAAAGTAACTTCTTTGCAGTTATCTATTCAACAGTATCAACTCTAGACCTACCGAACTTCCGTGGGCCTCGCAACTGCTGTGCGACGAGGGCATTCACTGAGGTAACAAAGCAGAAGTACTCGTCTACTTGTGAACAAAGTCCTGCCATTCAACTTGAGAAGTTGCCGAACGTCAGAACAATGAGCGAGGAACAGCAGCCACTTGCGAGATCTCATTTTATTGGCTATTGAATTCTTCTAACAATTCGAACTGTGTGCCCTCGTTGATGGATTCTGTCCCTCGCGTCTAAATGGCAGAACTGCCTCTGTGCATGCTGCAGATCCCTCATTCTCCTGCAGCCAAGGACATCAGCTACCAACCAGCCTGGAATATTTGATTAAAGTAGTGCCAATCAAAGTTTGAGAAGAGCAAATTGCAGAAGGACGGCAGACAGCTGCAAAGGCAGAAAGCGTGCCTAGACGGCACGGAGGTGACATGCTCAATACCTACTTGTTCGTGAAAAGCCAGGAATCTGCCATTGCCCAATGTCAGGGCGAGTTGCAAGCCCGGAGTGCCGTTTTGGAGAGAAGGAACTGAAGATCGCTTTACCATATATTTTAGCAAGTGTCTACAATGACCTGCCTCGTGACTGTGTCCTTCATTGACGACATCACAGCTCTAGATCTTTCAGTGAGACATGATGCAGGGAGCCCGGTCGGCAAGGTGCCCAGTCACAAATGGCTCTTGTGAACCAAGCCGGGCACACCGATTTGCTATGGACAAAAGCTATGAGGAAAGAAAACGACTCGGCAAGATAGCTGATCGAGGCCTTGCACAACCAACACCAGGACAGCCATGAAATCAACATCCCCAAATCAGTAAATCTTATCTTCCAAGCTGACTTCCTCTCGTCGATGTTGTGCTCCCCAGCCTTTCGTTGAGCTGTACCGTACAGATTCCATCACAAATTGCTGATTTGCACTGTCATCCTCGATGGGCAGCGCATACATATGTACAACACTCCCCTCTCTCCTTGCCCATCGCCCCCTTCCGTATCATCATCCTTCATGCGCTAAACCGCTTTCGAATATTCTTGCAGCAACCCATGTCCATATGGCAACGAATCACGACACGGCTGGGCAGGACGTTTCGTCAACGGCATGGGCGCCTTCTCACACGCCATTTCGAAGCTCTTCGGCAGCTGTTGCAGCTGGTGGTGTGTTTCCCAGACATGAGTGACGAATTGTGTCGTTGTGTAGCAACTTCCATAGGTAACACGGCAACTAGAACGACACCAATGATGTTAGCAGAGCTGAAGCATTGTGAAGCTGTGACCGCGAGCTTTCGTGGCACTGGCTCAAAGCCATTTGGCGTGATTTCCTGTTATCAGATATGCTATGATTCCCCTTGACTGTCTCATTCCTCGCTCGATATCTCACAATTTCCTCAGCACCATCCAGTCTATGTATTGATATCAAATGTACTATAGCAAAGGACTATACAGTGTCAGGCAGGTACCCCAACTGAGTAATGTCTTCGGTGTTCGGCACCTCTACCATGATCTAAGTGGAGTCCTAGCAGGAAGTGCTCCTCTGCATACCATTCATGCCCCATCCATTGCCATCCTTCTCGGCGCCCAACGTTTTCGCAGTGCACGAAGATAGGAGAGTGTGGTGTGGTGTAACCAGTGTTGCATCTTGCTCATCGACACGATCAGGCAGTGGACGCCAGGCAGTGCACCTTAGCCATTTCTCCAAAGCAGCTTCCGTTCCGCATCTGCCATCACCAGTGTCGACTCCGCTGTGGTGGCACGATTCGTTCCGGGCACGGTCGCGGCAGTTCCCTGACGCTAAGCAGGCTACAGAATCATCAGGCTGCTTCTTGATGGAATCGTGCCAGAACGAAAATGGCAATCCACTTTGGATGCAACTTTCGCATTTCCCTTTGCCCACCGTCTATGCAGGCACTGGCCGTTGCTGCATCGCAGACGCCTTTGGAGCATCGGGAGAGCAGGGTCTTCGAACAAGCCGTGTGGAACCCTGCGGGAACCAAACTGGAAGCTTGGCGATTGGCTGAATTAGGTCTTGGAGGGTCCACTATGGCTCCGGCCTTGCCTAGTCGGGCTGGTCCGCTCATCAGTTATGGCCATTTTTCTGCTTTTTTCTCTTTGTTAAGCTCAAATTTTGTGGGGCGGAGCGGCGCCCTGCCTGTTTTGTGGCTGTCCGCACCCCGGATCGGCTTCACTGCCGAGCCCTGTCTTCATCTGGCGAAATTTTGTCGCGATCTCATCTTAAATCTCGTTCGAGATGTGGATGAACTTTAGGTCTGGACCAGTTCTGCCCTATCTATATCGCGAAATTGTGTGTCAGGATCCCATGAACGATATCATCTGAGATATATTTCAATGCTGACACCGATGCCGTTGTTCCTATCGCTGTCGTTACTGCCGTTGGCAGAAGAGCCGACATCGGGCATCCAACATTGAGCTTCGGTCTTTGCTTAGGACACAAGGCTGACCAGTTGGGCTATGGTTTTGACATCAACTGAAGGCCCCACTTCATGTGAGTGCTCCACAACACCACATTGAAATCATAGATCCGCATCTACGAAGGAATCGTAAAGATCTATTCTGAGTCAAGTCACGTTTATGAAGTCCTTCATATGGCTAGTAAGCAGTCAATGACTCCTGGCATATGAAGGATCATACTACTCCTTCATAAACAGCTCAGTCCCTACAGCCATGATGATTCAGGGACGTTTCTATAAAATTTAATCAGTACTTCAAAGACTGAAACCTGGATCCCTTTTTTTCGGCATAGTATACCAAGGATGAGACCATGTCGAGACCTTTCTGCACCGGAAAAATGAAGAAATTGAAAAAGAGACTAAGCTTGAGTCAGGAACTATCATCAACGCGGTGGCTGGGAAGATGAAACAGCTTTGCACACGAGATTCGATTTCCAGTACCAGGCCTTCCAGCTGTCTATCTCCCTCATTTGTTCTCATACCGGCGATCTTAGCTGCAAGGAAGTCTCAACAGCAGTCTGTCTCAAAGCCGGTGTTCTTGTTGCACATACTGAACACATAACAGTGGTTCGTTAGTGACCGGCCTTCGCCAATTTATCATTGAAGTAATTGGCCTTCAGGTACTTTGTGTGACATGGTCGTGCCTGGCAACCTGCACAGTCCCCTTCTAAAAATCGCATCCTGGCGCGAGCACTGTACATTGTTTATGAGACTTGTTTTAAGGCTTAGAGTTTCCTTTCTTATGTATGTTGATCAAAGTTTCTCGCTTCCTAAATATACATTCACAATGTTGCGGCGCCACATTGCTTGGGGAGGAACTGTCCGATCGCTTCTGTTTCTTTTCCATCACAACTCAGATTTCGTGGAACATCATGCGGAATGGGCACAGGAAAACGGATAAAGAATCAAAACCAACTAACCACGCCAAGCAAAACGTGGAAGCCCTGTGGAAGGACCCTGTCAAGTTTCTTCTTTTGCCGATAGCATTTTTTCTTTTCCTGGATTGAGACTTAGGCAATCTCTTCACAGTACCAAGTGTCACTAAAATTCTATCTGCCTCGTTGAAGTCACCTTGCGCACGTTATCGGCAGTGGCTGCGCTGAGTGAAAGGGCATGTCTGGTAACGGGGCCAACCAGGTCAACCAACATGCCCTGGGGAAGATGGGCCTATGGGTAATGTGGGATTGGAAGGGTTGAATAATGGCTGGCTAGGGACAGTCATTTGAGCCCGATGAAGCCAGTGCATGAAAAATTTTTTCTGATGTTAGACTTAAGTCGGTTTGGAATTATGGATTTTCACTTGAGACACAAAGCGCTCCGTAAGACACAGAATAGGCTAGGCCCTGGTTAATGTTGGAGTCGCAGTGTGCTTCAATGGTTGCTTGTCAGAGTTTCCTTTTTAGTAATGTTTAACCTGTCAAACTTCACGGAAGGTTCGACAGTTGCTTGTCACTACCATCACCTTTGGAGGAATTGCTCCTGCTCTGACCGTTCATTGGCATCGGCAACGCCAACAACACTCTCAAGTTGAGGTCTGGGACTCGACTAGAGTGTTTCTTTTTTCCCTCCACGCCCCTGCACAGGGCCCGTGGCATTGTGGCTGGCCAGGGGGCAAAAGGTCTGTTTGGATTGGCCGCCAAGCGCTGTTGACCATTCCTTTGGGGGACAAGCTCGGCTTATGCCGCCGACACTGCTTACAGGGTGGAAGTAGCCAAGACCAATGTTCAGCTGCCATGAGATGATGATGCAAGATCCGGGATAAACTGTTGAGCCTTTCCTCTTCTTGGATGGTATGAAAATGAAGACAATCTGGACAAAAAATAGGCGTCTATAATTGGCTTTGTACTTGCTGATTTATTTTACTGCCCTCCCTCAACGGTTCATGCGTGGTGAAAAATTTTCTCATAGACTGCCACAACTCGTTCGGGGCGCAGCCCAGCTTGATGTCCTCATTGGGCGCCCTATTGCGCCCAGTCTTAAGGCGTCAGCTGAGCCGCTCTGCCTACCAACCTGTCAATTTGTCAGGCAATTCTTGACAAGCTTTTGCCACACTGAAAAATTTTCTAGAGGCTGCGATCTCACACCATTGTCCAGAGCTGTCTTTTCGACAATATGTTTTGTTTCTGCTTTTTGGGGGCCGCTGGTGTTATGGAAGGCAGATACTTCTGTTTTAGGCCATCGGCCACTATTGTTCAGGTCACACAAGGTTAAGGCAGCGGGAAGCGCACCATGGTGGCACAAATGATTGAGCTGCTCATATCTCAAATCAACCTGATTGTCTGTTCTATACTTGGTTGGGAAGATAGAAGAAGATATTAGATATCTTGGTGGTTTCATGTGCAATCGAAGCTTTAGACTTTTAGCGATCATCAGGGCGTTGCCTTCTCGTGGCATTTGCCTAAAACCTCTTGGTTGGATGTTACCCTGGCCAAGCCAAGTTGAGCATAGCTTCACCCGTTCGTTTGCATGTTTACCCAAATGCAGCTGACTTGCAGATAAGATCTTCGACGGAGTAATGCACATAGGTACCCTTCTCGGGCAGAAGCCCGTGTTGTTGTCTCTCTCCCCTGACATATGGCAGGCAGTGTCGTATCGATCTCAATAACCCCGAATGAAGTGGCAGCCTTGCAACCGAGATGCAGGAGGTGCCCTCTTCTGGTTGGCTCAGGGCAGACTTGCCAGAGTCTCAAAACCGCCCATTGGTTGAGGCTCTCGTATCAACCTTGCTAACCACAAAATTCTGGGGAAGTCAACAGCCTTTTTGCACATGTTTTGAGTCTACTCTGTATGCAATACAGAAGTTGTTGGCGTCCATATCCGAGAGTCGACAACAACAGAAATTCCGCTGTCACTTCGGTCATGATGCCAATGCGAAAGCTAAGCGAGCTAGAACGCAGAGATGTCGAACCGAATGAGCAGAAAAAAAAAATTCCCCTCCAAGGACTCAATAAAGTCTCGAGCCAGCCTACCCAAAACATGCCGCACCAACAAGTTAACATCAGCACGATAAAGCTTATCCTCGTCTGAGAAGTTGGTGCCATCGAGGCTCAAGACAGACCGGGGTAAACCAGCTGCTCATGTCCAAAAAGCAACCAACTGCCCCCTGCTCGCCGCGATACAGCTTGTTAGTCTTGAGCCCCAAACGTTCGAGCCAGGGGCCATCCGTCATCAGCTGTTCTCCGCAATCATCAAGTGGGGCTGTGTTTGGTGCTATCTCTAGAGCGGAATCTTTCGAGTCCAAGTTTCTCCCTCCTCAACAGCGCTCCACCGCTGTAAAAAGTAGTCACAGCTGCATTTGCACACCACCACGAATATGCAAGCTCTAGAATCACCAACAAAAGTCGATAAAACAACTTCCAGCTAATTAGAACTAGTAGGATAGGGTTAGGCCAGTATTCGGGTGCGGGAGCATGAATTTGTAATATTGTATTGTGCTGTAAGCTACTTATTGGAGTACATTTGCCAAGGGAACGGTGCGGCTTGGCTGCATGGGACAGGGGGAAAATGGGTGAGACAGGGCTGGAAAATTAGAACTTGGTAGGCCTTCTGTGGGGCAAGCCAAGAAGAGCTCAACAAAGTTTAGCGTGCCCCGTTATGCCAAGACCAATGCAGGGTCCCGTGGTCGCCTACCCCACATTTTCATCTGCAAGTCCGTCCAGATTGGGGAAAGCCTGTTTCCTCGGCAGCTTGACCGAGATGAGAGCCAACAGGCCCTCTGCACAAAGATCCAGTAGGCAAGGGCTTGAAATTGTGAAGAGAGATCGGTGAGATCTTGAAATCTTGAAGAGTCGAGAGGAGTTGTGATGTGACCATCAAGGATTGCAGAAGATGTTACATTGTGAAGCGACGATCGTGGACGACTTGGCCGATGTCTACAAGTCCATGCGGTGGGCATGAGCTTTCCTGTTCCTGGCAATTCTTGCGCAGACAACCTGGCTTTCCATGGTCTCGGGAGCGGAAGCACGAAATCAAACTTGAAACGCCCAATGGTGCCGCATTGCGAGGAGCATTGAAAAATTCTGGGATCTCAGTACGGACTATTGCTCACCGAGCCTCTAGCCAAGTACATGGGCCGGGTCCAGGGCTTACCCGAGCTCGCCGAGAATCCATCAGCAGTAATATGCCAGGCCAGAGCTGATCATCATGGGTGTTGATGAGCTGGACGCTATCGTAACCACGGAGTTTTACCGGTAGCTTCAAATGTGCCGAAACCCCCTATGAGGTTGGGACGATCACCAGCACTCATGATGAGATCGCAAGCGAGTCGCCAACATTTCAAAATCCACATAAATTCTTATGCTTTTCATGATGTGTCATGCACAACCTTATCATCCTACCTAGCCCTTTTCAGCCTTCGGAGGGCGATGTAGCAGACAACACGAAAGCAAGCTGGAAAATCTGGGGAAGTGGAACCATTTGGAAGACGCGGTGCTTCTCTTCTCCACCAACTGCTCCATTAAGAAACGCCTTGGCGATCTCGTCTCCGCTCACACGATCGACTTCTCCACAAGGGATGGAAGGATGAGAGCCTGCTCGGCTGATCAGCAGCGAGAAGAGTGCAAGACCAAAAAAACGCTTCGGTGGGTGTATTTCTTCCATGCCGGTGATTCTACGAGATTCTCTTCAACAGGTTTGACTCCGTAGTAATGTATAGGCGATGCTGTTTTGGGCCATGGTCCGGTGACGCTAAATACCACTGATCAGGGTCGTATGCCTCAGGAAAGCCAAACCCGGAAATCTTGGGCAGCTAAGCACCGAATGTCCTTTTTGCACTAACCGGTAGCTACGGTTTATGCTACAAAAACTGTGACACAATGAACGACGAGCAACTGATACGATCGCTACGCTAGTGTAGCGTCTCTAATGACCCGGACATCATGCAAAACAGGATGCAAGCTCGGAGGGACGGGAGGACGTCTCTCCCGCAGACAAGGCAGATCTTCCAACCTAATATGGAAGGACAGGAAAAGAAGCGGCCGGTATAAAGCCGCAGTCTAGGCCTAATAGACTCCGCTTTCAAGTAAAATCCCGTGATGTGATCGTGAGGATGCTGATGACTGAGAAGCATTCTGCTAGCGTAGATAATGTGGCTCTACCTATGCCGAAAGCGTATGGATTCAGTCTTGAGATCGTTTGAAAAACCCCAGGCTACACGCTGTTACACAGATCTTCGTCTGACTAGTCCAGACCTGCGGATTACTATTCCTTGCTCCCTTGTGTGTCACGACACCATGCCACCCACCCTTTGGCGTGGATTCGCGGTGATACCAACAGCGGTCACAGCAACTAACAACCCACCATCCATCCAAACCTATGATCACAACGGAACAAGTGAAAGATGGATGCAAAGTGGGGGAACACGTCCCTTAAGGTCAACCATTACATTGTCTGGCATCTCTGCGTGACCTCCCATATCTGGATGCCCCTCCTTGGCCTTTATCGACAGCCACTCACATTACAAAGCACACCTCTATCAACCATGGATCTACGTATCTGGATGTAACATCAGACACACACTTTGCCTAGACGCAAACCCTTATTCATCCCCTACACTACGGCATGTACCAGTCTGTTAGTCCACGTACCTACTGTGCAGTGTAGAGTGCCCTTTCAACCCACACCCACTTCCCGCACAGCCATACATACACTACACACACTACACTACTCATTCCCACTCACACACTACCTGTGGATATGTTTCACCCACTTTTTTTCGCCACTGACCAACTGCTGCATGGATCGTAGGCGCAGGCGGCGCGGCAACAGGACACGCAGTAGCGTACCACACTGCGGGATCCGGAGGGTTGGATGGGAAGTGGTAGGCCAGCTGATTCATCCACATAGCAAAGTGTTCAGAAGACAATGTTTCTGCTCTCATTTTGCATTAGGGTTATCCACTAACTTTGTTGATAGCATGCTCTCCATGGGAGAAGTCACGCTTCCTTACCAAAACCTTCGGGATTCCATTGTGGGAAGGAGGATCTGCAAGGTGCCACCACGTGCCATATACCAAGGTGCCGGACTCGAAGAGTCTCAGAGTAATATTCTGATGTAAGCCAGCGATATGAAAAGAATACTGCTAAACATCATCGCAAGGAAAAGCAAGATACATGAAACAAGTAGCTCGCATCAAAGGCGGGCCCTCAGCGAAGAGCTTATAGGAAGGATTTACTCGCCTGAAAATGTCCAAACTAAGTATTAGTGTAGTTCAAGACGAGAATGAGATGGCCCATTAGCCAGTCCTAGTACTGTCACAGATGTGATCCTGTCGGCCCTAAAGGAAAAAAATGGTTGTCCAGCCAGCCTCGATAACAGCAAACGCAGTATATTGAAAGCGAGAAAGAACTCGCAAGTCATTCCCTCTCATGGGGTAGAACCTACATATGTGCCTACACACATTCACATCCTTCGGCCCTTCCTTTCACACTATCAGTTTCTTCCTCGCTGATACCGTTCGTTCAGTCTATTGCTAAGTAAATCGGTAAAGGAAGAATGGTGGGGGGAGTAAAGACAGCAATGAACCGTACGTAGCAATTCCCCGAACTCTCTAGCCCCATCGAGGTTGTGAGCGGGATGTGTGCAGTGCATTGTTGGGTGGGTTACACAGCGGGGTTACTGGACTCCCCTCCTTCACTCGGCTTGGTGGCTTGGTGGCCTTGCACAGGTAGAGACGCCTAGCTCAGATGCTGTTGGTGAGGTCCTGGCTGTTTGTGGTTGCCTGCAGCATCCAAGCTTGAAGTTGGCTATCCTCCAAACTGACTCGAAGCTCGCAGAGCGCGGGGTTGCCTTTGATGTTGTTGATGTTTTGAAGCCACTACATGTGATAGCGATGGCAAAAAAAAAAAA
>Ga0065720_1002879_pt1 | contig 40241 bp, 35 predicted proteins | sample Thericmetagenome_FD_59107 | JGI IMG/M metagenome (GOLD analysis project Ga0065720, IMG submission 59107) | Thermophilic microbial communities from the Joint Bioenergy Institute, California, USA of rice/straw/compost enrichment - eDNA_2 v2... | ecosystem: Engineered > Solid waste > Grass >... | reverse complement strand
GCACCCACTGGGGCCTCCCTGTGATCCTTGCTTGGTCGCTTCGGATCATGAGGCCCCAGCTCTCAATCAGCCATCACCCTCGATGACGTGTCGCGGCTGGCCCTCCCACGTTCATGGCGAAGAGCCCGTTTCCTTCAGCGTCTCGTACAAGTAGGCCGGTATAGGGCCACCGTTACGGGTGATATCAACGAGCGTAGCCTTGTCCGACTCACCGAGATTGCCGAGCACCCTCCGCCACTTGGCAAGCTCAATAGCCCGTGCTCGCGCTACGCGGCGTACGGCTCTGGCATGACGTACGTCTGGGCCTTGAGTCCGCTCGGGAAGTGCTTCACCGCGGCGACGATTCCAGCTGCCCGCATCTTAGCCCATTGCTCGGCGGTCAGCTCGCGGTCGCGGCCACTGCAGCGTACCCTAGTGCCCCAGAACCCACACCGACGTCGAGGATCAACCCTCCAACCACAGTCCACCGGGCGCTGCCATACCGTTACATGTCGTTCTTGGGCCATGGCGCCAGTCTGCCAGTAAGCGGGTCGGCTTCCTGGTCGGTGATGTTGTCGGTGCCCAGGCCAGTGATGACGCGGACTCGCGGCGTAACGGTTCGCCACGGCTTGTCACGTACTGCCTTGCACAGTGTCTGGATACTAGCGTTGTCAAATTCTGGTGCGGCGGTGGCGATGACGATCTGGTCTGCACAGAGGACCTCGGCGAACGTAGTTCGTTTGGCGACGCACCTACGAAGCTCGCTGCCTGTGCCGAGTGTGCCAGGGCGCTTTGCCTCTGCGGTGATGAGGTCTCCACCGGAGAGTGCGACGAGGTCCGCCTCGGCTTCAGGGGAGCCGGCGGTGTTGAGCAGTTCGACCTCCGCGATGTCGACGTAGCTACTGCTCCTTGTTCGAAGGTGGTGCGAGAGTTGAAGCGGCACCTCCCCGTTATTGACAAGGTACTCCCGTACGCTCGGGTGTACGTCGTAGAACCAGTAGGGTTCCTCAATTGGTTTGCGCCAGCGCTCGCGGATCAGGCTGTTGGGCGCACCGCAGCGGGGGCACTGGTTTACCTGTCCTACCTCGTCAATTGATCTGAATGCGGGCCGACCGCATTGCGAGCAGTTGAGGATCAGACCCCGGCGCAGCACACCCTTTTGCAGGAGGCCATCCACCAGCGCGCGAAGCTGCTCGACGTCGGTTTCGCCTAAGGTGGTTAGCTGGCGCATGCCGGCGAAGGTTAAGTACGCCTCGTAGAGGTGCTCTTCACCGGCGCCGGTCGTCAGCACGACCCCGTCGGTTTCGGCAAATGTTGGCTGGTTCTTCTTGTTCGTCGGGGTAAAGGCCCGAAGGATCGGCAGCAATGGGCCGCTGAAGTCTGCCGCCAGGCTGGCCCGGTCTCCCCAAAGACGACGGAGTACCTCAACCGTACGGCCAGCGCCGGACAGGCGGATCTGCTTGCCTTGCTGCTCGGCCATGAGCCTGGTCCAGGTCAGGAGGCCGGGGGCCCGGAGGCGTGGCCTGGCCAAGGTTCCCGACATTGGCGTGCCGGCGGCGATGAAGTCGAACCGTTGCGACTCGTAGGTTACGGCGTCTCTGCCTGAGCGGATCCAGGTCAGGAATGTGTCGCTCGCGTTCGCGTACAGCGTTTGACCGTCGAGCCCACGCCCCCTCGGGGTGACCGCCTCGACGAGATCCACGTCCACCTGCCACCGCAGCTCGTCACAGGTGACGAGATCGGGATGTGTGATGGCCGGCAGCGGGCAGGGCACGACCATCTCGATGTCATCGACTTCGTTACGGACGATTGGGACCGCGTAGTCCTGGTCAAACTGGCCATCAACAGCGAGGTAACGAACTCCCCGTCGTGGCCAACGGCTAGAGTCCCTGGTCACGTGCTCCTTCAGCTGTTGCGCCGCCCGGTCGTAGCCGCCATCAGCCCAGGCAGTCGGCGTACGCAGCATCGTCAGGATCTCATCGATCACTGATGCTTCTGTCAAGGTGCTGCTGACAAGGACCTCGCCGCCTCGGCGAACGTGCGTGGACACGGTTGACGGGAGCACCCATCGCACGACGTCCTTGATCGGCTGATCGGATGTCCACCAAGTGAGCGGCAGCCAGACGCCGACGCCATACATCCGCTGGTGGATCAGGGCGATGGCGAAGTCGTCAGCCTCATCCCCAACGGAGATCAGCATGCGGTTCCGAACTCTGAGCCCGCGAGCAATCCACGCGAGTCCGCGCGACGTGGGAGCGAACGCCGTCGGCACCGAGCCGGGGTCGACGCTCATGACCATGCCGGACTGGTGTACGAGCTCGGCCGGCAGCCGACCTATGGCGGTCTTCGGGTCGAACAGCCACCGAATGAGACCAACTAGGTCGGCACGATCGAGTTCAGGGTCGTCACCGAGGAGCGGCTCCTCGACGACACCGCAACGTGCTGCGGTCATGACTCCCAGCGGACCACCCCACGTCGCAGGTGGGCTCAATAGCGCGGCTGGAGTCTCGTCGGTAATGGCAGCGAGGGCTGTCAGTCCCGACACCGTCCGTTCGGCGGACAGCCGGGTGATGGAGTAGTCCCAACCCGGCTCGGCCGGATCAACAACTCGTCGACGGTGGGGCGAGCACGCGTCGGAAACCGCGGTTCGCGCTTCGTCGTCGGCTTGAATCGAGACGGATTCGCCGCCAGCGAGCTTGACGGCTTCGGCACGGGCCTCTCCCTCTATGGGCTTGCCGGCGTTGTCGCGGAAGTTGAGCACACCCGGCGTAGCAAGCTCCACCGCGCGTACGGTCCGTTCCAACGTGACCACGTAGTCCGGATCGTACGCACGGATCGCTTCAACGACCCGGCGGTGGACCTTCCCATCGTGATGGGGCACGAGGACGAAACCCTCCCCGCCCCACACCTTCGTGCAGGCATGAAGGGCGACCCGCGCCCAGTAGTGCCATTGCGGTCCGCCGTCAAACACGACCGCGACTCGAGGCGGACGGAGGCAGGTCCGCAGTGTCGCGTACCCGGGACTGGTCAAGCTAGACCTACCTAATAGCGCCTGTGATATCGGGCTTGAGGAAGAACTCCAATATAAAGAGCGTCAATACAATTAGATGTCGCATTGGCTCAAGGGTCGACTCGCCGTGCCGCATGCGACCGACGACGGTCCTGGACGCGACGCGAACATTCGACACGCAAGGACGATAACCCCGGGCACGACGCGCCTTTGGCATCGTCAGGTGCGCGAGTCACCGTGTCGTACCCGTCGTAGCGCGCACGCGAACTGAGCGCCTAGACATGCTCCGCGTCCCCAACACGCGCCGTCCGGTGGCCCTCAGTGCCGTGCGGTCTCTCCGACTTTTCAGGAATAACCAACAATATGAACACTTAGGGTAAGTCTCACCCAGCATCGACCGCTGCAACGTGAATGTGCAGATGCCGTCGAGCTAGCCACAGAGAGTAGTCGTAGCATTACCCACGGATGCGAGTCGCGTCGAGCCTCGTCACGACAGGTCGTGGGCCGGCACACGGACGTTTCGGTGACGCGACGTGTCGGCCCCAACTCCTGATGCTCGACTGGGAGTGTGATCACGTGGCGGACGGTGTTCGGTTCACGGCCGAGCAGCGAGCGCGGGCGATGATCGACAGGTAGCTCGCTGCTGCTGGATGGCATGTTCAGAACCGCGACCGACTGAACCTCTACGCCGGAACCGGTGTTGCTGACCACCGTCCCCAACGTGCCCTCGATCGCCTCGACCCCCATCGGTCTCTCCTCGGACCTGCGGTGCAGTCGGCGCTTGATCGAGGGCCGAACCGCCACGAGCCCCAGCACCGACACGGCCGCGAACACCAGGAGCTGGACGGGCAACGGGGCCTCCACCGCTCCCGCGAGCGCAGCCGCGAACGCGCCGCCGCCGAACATGATCAGCACGAAGTCGAGCGTGAACACCTCGGCCACGGCGAGCACCACGCCGATGATCAACCAGATGAGTGGCAGCACGTGCCGATCCTGTCATGTCGCGTCCATGTATCGCGATGTGAGGAGCCGGCGGGCGTGCCGCCGAACCCGCGCCGCCCGGCGGAACCGTGGCCCGTGTCGACGGCGTCCGGCCCGGCCGGACCCGTACGCCCGCCCGACCCGTACGCCCCGGCCAGACCCGTACGCCCGCCCGACCCGTACGCCCCGGCCGAACCGACTGCCCGGCCGCCCGAGTTCGGACGGGACATGCCGGGACGGCGCATCTCGGCGGGTTGGCGCGCCCCGGCGCGACGGCGTACCTGATGGGACACTCCGTCCCCGGTCGGGCGCAGGCGGGTGGGTAGGGTGCGCCCATGCTCAAGACCGGTACCCGTGAGCGGGTCGACGAGATCGTGACCCGGACCCAGGCCACAAGCCGGGCTCCGTCCCTGGTCGCTGCCGTGGTTCGCGCCGGTGAGATCGCCCACTACTGCGCCGCCGGCACCACCCCGACGCCGTCACCAGACCTTCAATATCGACTTGGCTCGATCACAAAGACAATGACGGCCGCCCTGGTGCTCGGGCTGCGCGACGCCGGGCAGCTGGACCTCGACGACCGACTGACGACCCACCTGCCGACCGTGGACCTGCCCGGCGTACGGCTGCGTGACCTGCTCGGCCACGCCTCGGGCCTGCAGCGGGAACCCGAGGGGGCGTGGTGGGAGCGCAATCCCGGCGTCGGCCTCGACGAGCTGCTCGCCCGGGTCACGTCGGCGAAGCTGGCCTTCGGGCGGTACCAGCGCTTCCACTACTCGAACCTCGCGTACGGCCTGCTCGGCGGGGTGGTGGAGCGGGTGACCGGGACGGCGTGGTGGGAGGTCCTGTCGGCCCGCATCCTGACTCCGCTGGGCATGACCCGCACCACCTACCACCCGACCCAGCCGTACGCCCGCGGGTACGTGGCCCACCCGTGGGACGGCTCGCTGCGCGAGGAGCCCCGCGAGGACGCCCGGGCCATGGCCCCGGCCGGCCAACTGTGGTCCACAGTGGACGACATGACCCAGTTCGTGGCCGCGCTGACCGGGCACCACCCGACCGTGCTGAGCCCGACCGTCCTCGACGAGATGGCCCGGCCGGTGGTGCTCGCCGACCCCGACCGCTGGAGCCACGGGTACGGGCTCGGGCTGCAGCTGTGGCGCTCCGGCGAGCGTGTCTACGTCGGCCACACCGGATCGATGCCCGGCTACCTCGCCGTCGTCGCCGTCCACCGTCGGTCAGCCACCGGCGTCGTCGCCTTCGCCAACACGTACAACCTGCCCGGCACCGGGATCGGCCGCGTCGGGATGGCCATCCTCGACGCCGTGCTGGACCACGAACCCGAGCCGGCCGCGCCGACCTGGCAGCCGTCCCCCGGGCCGGCGCCGGCCGACGTCGCGCCACTGCTCGGCGTCTGGTGGTGGATGGGCCGCCAGCACACCGCCCGCTGGGAGACGGACGGCTCGGACGGGACCCTCGTCCTCGCCGGTCCCGGCGAGGAGTGGCGATTCACCCGGGAAGGCCCGGACCGGTGGCGCGGCCTCACCGGCGAGCAGGCGGGCGAGGTTCTCACCGTGCTACGGGACCCCGCCGGTGCCGTCGTCGGTCTGGACATCGCCACCTTCGTCTTCCGCCGCGACCCGATGGCTGACTGACCCCCTGATGCCGCTGGCTTGTCAGGAAGGACGCCCTCTTGACGCCTGGTGCACAAGAAGGACGCCTTCCTGACACGGGGGTGGGGCGGGGCCGGACACGGAGCGGGTGCCTGACACGGGGCGGGCGTACCCCGTACCCTGTCCGTCATGTCCTCGGCCCGCACGGTGACCAGCGGGGCGCGGCGGTCGGTCCGCCTCGCCGCCTGGGCGCGTACCTGGCGGGCGGGCACGGTGTCCTACGACGAGGTGACCGATGCCACCGAGGACGGCGAGGAGCACCTGGTCGCCGACGCTCCCGGCACCTGGACCGAGATCCCGCTGCGGGAGGCGGTGGCGCTGCTGTCCCGGATGCCGCCGGACCAGATCCGGCTCGTCCTGCCGGCGCCGGGCGATCCGTTCGGCCTGCCCGGTCCCGGGCCGTTCGCCGGGAACGCCCTGGACGTGGGCGAGGGCGTGATCGCCGGGCGTCTCGGCCTGGTGCCCCGGGTGCGGCAGCACACGTCCGGCTCGGGCGACACCTTCCAGACCGTGGTGTGGCACGCGTACGAGCTGCCGACCGAGCCGGGGCCCAACCTCGTCAGCCCGGCCGAGGCCGAGGCCGACCTGACGGCCGCCCTGGCCGAGGCGACCACGACCCTGACCAAGCTCGATGTCGCCGCCTGGCGTCCGGAGCTGGCCGGCTCGCTGGCGGCGCTGCGTCGACCTGACAGCGGGACCGACCTGCCGCCCGGGTTCTCCCCACGGGCCCGCCGGCTCTACGCCCGGGCGTCCGTGCTGGACCGGGTGCTGGCCCTGGCCGCTGAGGTGGCGCCCGGGGGTGCGGTCAACGGTTGGGAGGCCCGGCAGCGGGACGAGGCGCTGCGCCCGCTGGCCGTCGCCTGCCGCCGGGCCCTCGTGGCCGCCTGCAACTCGCCGCTGCAATCGTGACACGGCGCGGCCGGACCCGGCGCGCCGACACACCGTCCACTGGGGACGGTCCGGCCGGCTCAGGCCAGTTCGAAGACGGCAGCCATACCCTGGCCGCCCCCGACGCACATGGTCTCCAGACCGTACCGGCCACCGCGCCGACGCAGCTCGTGCAGCATCGTGGTCATGATCCGTACGCCGGTGGCCCCGATGGGGTGCCCCAGGGAGATGCCGGAGCCGTTGACGTTCAACCGGTCCTCATCGGACCAGCCCCACTCGGTGAGCACGGCCAGCACCTGCACGGCGAACGCCTCGTTGACCTCGACCAGGTCCATATCGGACAGGCTCAACCCGGTACGCGCGAACAGCTTGGCCGTGGCCGGGACGGGCCCGATGCCCATGTACGCCGGGTGGCAGCCGGCCGCCGCCCACCCGCGCAGGTAGGCGATGGGCTCCAGCCCCAGCCGGTCGAGCGCGTCCTCGGCCACCACCAGGCAGGCGGCCGCGGCGTCATTCTGTTGTGAGGCGTTGCCCGCGGTGACCGTGCCTCCCGGTTGCACCGGCTTCAGCCGGGCCAGGCTCTCGACGGTGCAGTCGGGACGGACGCCCTCGTCCTGGGTGACCGTCTCCGGCTCCCCGCGCCGGTTCGGCACCGTCACCGGCACCACCTCGTCGGCGAACCGCCCCTCGGCCCAGGCGGCGGCCGCGCGTTGGTGACTGCGGGCGGCGAACGCGTCAGCCGCCTCGCGCGAGATCTCGTACTTGCGCGCGAGGTTCTCGGCGGTCTCGATCATGCCGCTGATCACGCCGTACCGCCATTCCGGCTGGGACCGGGCCCGGCCCCGGTCGAGCCGGTCGTACATCTGGGCGTTCCCCGACCGCCGGCCCCACCGGAGGTCGGTGGTATAGAACTCGATGTTGCTCATGCTCTCGACGCCGCCGGCGAGGACCGCGTCGGCCGCCCCGGTCTGCACCATCATGGCGGCGGTGACGATCGCCTGCAGCCCGCCGGCGCACCGGCGGTCGAGCTGCATCCCGGCCACGTGCTCGGGCAGGCCGGCGTGCAGCGCCACCCACCGCCCCACACACGGCGTCTCGGAGTTGGCGTAGGACTGGGCGAACACCACGTCATCGATGCGATCCGGGTCGATCCCCGAACGCTCCACCACCGCCTTGACCACGGTGGCGGCCAGATCCTCCACGGGTACGGTCCGCAGGCTGCCGCCGAAGCGGCCCACCGGCGTGCGCACCGGACTGACGATCGCGGCCCGCCTCATGCCGCCTCCCGACTGGCCATCGATTCCATCTCCACCAACTCCTTCCGGTGGTCCGGATGGGCGATCTCCAGCATCCGGCACTGGCGTTCCTCGATGCTAAGACCTCGCAGGTCAGCGACTCCGTACTCCGTCACGACCACCCCGGCGTCGGCCCGGCTGACGCTGACCGGACCGCTCAGCCGCGCCACGATCCGACTGCGGGCCCCGGCGGTGGCCGGGAGTACGGTGATCGGGATCCCGCCCGGGGACCGGTGGGCGCCCCGGACGAAGTCGACCGCGCCACCGACCGCGCCCACGTACGAACCACCCACGAACTCGGTGTTCACCTGGCCGGTCAGGTCGACCTCCAGCGCGGCGTTGACGGCCACGAACTGGGGCTGGGCCGCGATGACCTCGAGACTGTGGGTGTAGCCGGTCTCGCGCAACCGCACGCGCGGGTTGCCGTCGACGAAGGAGAACAGCCGGCGGGTGCCCATGAGCACCCCGCCCACGGTGATCCCCCGGTCCAGGGTCTTGCGGGCGTTGGTGATCACCCCCGCCTCCATCAGCTCAGCGATCGGATCGGAGAGCAGGCCGGAGTGCACGCCGAGATCCCGGTGGCCGGCCAGCGCCCGCAGCACCGCCGTGGGGAGGCTGCCGATGCCGACCTGCAGCGTGGCACCGTCGGGGACGAGCTCGGCGACCCGTCGGGCGATCGCATCCTCCACATCGGACGGATTTCGTGTCGCTACCTCCACCAGCGGGCGGGACACCGGCACCACGACATCGATCTCGTCGGGTCGTAGCCGACGCCCACCCGCCACCCGGGGCACCTGGTCGTTGACCTCGGCGATCACCACCCGGGCCCGGTCCACGGCGGCGCTGAGGTACTCGTCGGCCACCCCCAGGCGGTAGTACCCGTCGGGGTCGGGTGGGGGGACGGCCAGCATGACCACGTCCACCGGTAGCCGACCGGCACGGATGAACCGGGGCAGGTCGGAGTAGTGGATCGGCAGTATCCGCAGCAGGCCGTGGCGGGCCAGCTCCCGGTTGGTCGCGGCGGCGCAGTACGACAGGAAGGTCACCACATCGCCGTGCTCGGGGCGGCAGGTGCCGGCCTCCGAGATCCCCAGAAAACAGCGAAACGGACCGATCTCATGGCGCTGCGCCATCAGCTGCGTGGTCAGCGCGACGGGCTCCGCCGACGACTGTCCCCACAGGACCAGGTCGCCCGGGCGCACGTACGCCGCCAGGTCCAGCGCGGCCAGCGACACCTCGCGGGGAGCGGCCGACCGCTGGTGTGCCAGCGTCACATGCCCCTCCCCCCGGCCACCTCGAGCACGGTGCCGGTGATGTAGCTGGCCAGGTCCGAGGCGAGGAACAGGACGGCGTTGGCCACCTCCTCCGGCTGCCCGGCACGACGCATCGGAATGGACGCCTCCCGCTCGGCGAAGACCTCGGGCGGCATCGCCTCAGTCATCGGGGTCCGGATCAGCCCGGGCGCGACCGCGTTGACGCGGACGTTGTGGTGGGCCAGCTCCCGGGCGGCCGCCTTGGTCAGGCCGACCAGGCCGGCCTTGGCGGCGCTGTAGTTGGTCTGACCCGGGTTGCCGATCTTTCCGGAGATGGAGGAGATGTTGACGATCGACCCGCGGCCGGCCGCCCGCATCACCGGCGCGGCCTCGCGGATCATCAGCCAGGCGCCGCGCAGGTGCACCCGGAGCACCGCCTCGAAGTCGTCCAGGGTCATGCGCTTGAGGGAGGCGTCGCGGGTGATGCCGGCGTTGTTCACCACCACGTCCAACCGACCGTGCTGGTCCACTGTGGAACGGATGAGCCGGGCCACCGCCTCCGGGTCGGTGACGTCACACCCCATGCCGCTGGCGCCGGGCAGCGAGGCCGCGGCGCGGGCCACCTCGTCCGCGTCGAGGTCCGCCAGCACCACGCGCGCCCCGTGCTGAGCCAGTGTCCGCGCGATGGCGGCCCCGATCCCCCGGGCGGCCCCGGTCACCACTGCGGCTCGACCGGCCAGCAGCGGGGCGCCGGCCGCAGGAACGGAAGAGTCAGTCATGGCAGGTCAGCCTTTCCCGAGGGGTCCACCCACCGCGGATCTCTGATACTATATCAGAACTTTTTGAGAAGGTCCGGCCCCAACTGAGGAGATGCGCATGGACGGGCTGACCGCGGAGGAACAGGACATCGTCCGGACCGTCCGCGACTTCGTGGACACAGACGTCAAGCCAGTGGTCCGGGACTTGGAGCACAGCAACACATACCCCGAGCAGCTCATCGAGACCATGAAGCAGCTCGGTATCTATGGATTGATGATCCCGGAACCCTGGGGCGAGACACGGGTCAGCACCCCGTGCTTCGTCCTGATCACGGAGGAGTTGTCCCGAGGCTGGATGAGCCTCGCCGGGGCGATGGGCGGACACACGGTCGTCGCCAAGCTGATCCACGACTACGGCACGCCGGAGCAGAAGGACAGGTACCTGCCCCGCCTGGCCACCGGGCAGATCCGGGCCACCATGGCGCTCACCGAGCCCGGCGGCGGATCCGACCTGCAGGCGATGCGCACCACCGCGCGCCGGGTCGGTGACCGCTACGTGATCAACGGCGCCAAGACGTGGATCTCCAACGGCCGTCGGGCCGGGCTGATCGCCCTGTTGTGCAAGACCGACCCCACCGCCGTCCCGGCCCACCGGGGCATCTCCGTGTTGCTGGTGGAGCCGGGCGACGGACTGATCGTCTCGCGTGACCTGCCCAAGCTCGGCTACAAGGGCGTCGAGGCCTGCGAGCTGGTCTTCGACAACATGGAGGTCCCGGCCGACGCCGTGCTCGGCGGGCGGGAAGGCGAAGGCTTCGCCCAGATGATGCGCGGGCTGGAGGTCGGCCGGCTGCAGGTGGCCGGGCGGGCGCTCGGGGTCGGCCGAGCCGCTCTGGAGGACGCGCTGCAGTACGCCCAGGAGCGCGAGGCGTTCGGAGTGCCCATCTGGAAGCACCAGTCGGTCGGCAACTACCTGGCCGACATGGCCACGAAGCTCGCCGCCGCCCGCCAGCTCACCCTGTTCGCGGCCCGCCGGTACGACTCCGGGCAGCGGGCCGACCTGGAGGCCGGCATGGCCAAACTGTTCGCCTCCGAGACCGCCATGCAGATCGCGTTGGACGCCATGCGGATCCACGGCGGCTACGGCTACTCGACCGAGTTCGACATCGAACGCTACTTCCGGGACGCGCCCTTGATGATCATTGGCGAGGGCACCAACGAGATCCAGCGAAACATCATCGCCCGCCAGCTGGTCAAGCGGGGAACGGTGGCCCCGTGACCCCCTCCTCCGCCGGACGCACACCCACGCCGGCGACGGCCCGGACCCTGCTGTTCGTTCCGGGCAACCGGCCCGACCGATTCGCCAAGGCGGTCGCCGCCGGCGCCGACCTCGTGGTCATCGACCTGGAGGACGCGGTCCCGCCGGCCGACAAGGCGTCCGCCCGCGAGGCCGTCGTCGAGTGGTTGCGCCCCGGCTCCCCGCGCGTCGCCGTCCGCGTCAACGCGGCCACCAGCCCTCACCACGAAGCTGACCTGGCCGCCCTGGCCGGCCGGCCCGGGCTGGCCGCGGTGGTCCTGCCGATGGCCGACGATCCGACTGTACTGTCCACAATGTACGAACGGCTCGGGCCGGCCGTCGCCCTGCTGCCGTTGGTGGAGACCGCGCGGGGTCTGGCTCGGGTGACCGACCTGGCCACCGCCCCGGGCGTGGTCCGCCTGGCGTTCGGCCACCTGGACTTCGCCGCCGACCTCGACGCGGCGCCGGATCCGGAGGCGATGCTGCTGGCCCGGTCCACCCTCGTGCTCGCCTCCCGGGTGGCCGGGCTGCCCGGGCCGGTGGACGGGGTCACCACCGACCTGACCGACCTCAGCGTGACCCGGGCCGACGCGCAGCGGGCCCGTCGGCTCGGCTTCACCGGCAAGCTGTGCGTGCATCCCAGGCAGGTCGCGGTGGTCCATGACGCGTTCCGGCCCGAGCCGGACCAGGTGGCCTGGGCCCGCCGGGTGGTCGCCGCCGACACCGGCGGGGCGGGCGTGGTCGACGGCGCGATGGTGGACGCGCCCGTGGTGGCTCGGGCGCGCGCGATCCTGGCCCGAGCCGGCGAGGAAGTACCAAATTTCAATTACATGAGCGCACGCGCCACGAGCGCGGACGCGGAAGGAACGACATGAGCGAATCGGTGACCCGGACCGAGCGACTGGCCCCGGAACCGGCGGAGGCCCTGGCCCACCTGCTCGGAGTGGAACCACCGACCCGGCACCTGCCTCCGCTGTGGCACTGGATCTACCTTCTCGAGCGCCCGCCCCAGACGGAACTGGGCCCGGACGGGCACCCCCGGTCGGGCATCCCCGCCCCACCGGGGCCGGGCCTGCGGCGGATGTTCGCGGGCGGCCGGGTCACCGCCTACGGTCAGCTGGAACTGGACCGGCCGGCCACCCGCCAGACCCGGGTACTGTCCACTCAGGAGAAACAAGGACGCAGCGGTCCGTTGACCTTCGTGACCGTACGCCACGAGTACCGGCAGGGCGACGAGCTGGTGGTGGCGGACGAGGCCGACATCGTCTACCGCCAACCCGGGCCGCCGCTCACCGTCACCCCCGGCACCCTCGACATGCCGCCGGTCACTCCGGCCCGGGAACCGTACCTGCGCCTGACGGCTGACCCGACCCTGCTGTTCCGGTTCTCCGCGCTCACCTACAACGCCCACCGCATCCACTACGACCTGACGTGGTGCCGCGTCGAGGGTTACCCCGACCTGGTGGTGCACGGACCGCTGCAGGCCCTGCTGATGGGCGAGCTGATCCGTCGTCACGGCGGCGAGCTGATCGGGCGTACCTTCGCCTACCGGCTGCGGGCCCCGATGATCGGACCGCAGACCTTCACGGTGATCGCGGCCGAGGACGGAATCGACGCCGGGGCCGAGGTCCGGGACGTGCACGACACCGTCACCGCCACGGCCACCCTGGTCCCCGCCACCGCCGGGTAGCGGTCTCGTCTGAGCGCGGTGAGGCGATCGCGCACGCCAGACCGTACGGCCGCCTCACCGCATCACGCGGCGGCGCCGACCGTGCTCCGTGGGCTGTCGGCAGACCGCAGGCTCAGGCGGGCCCCGACGATGGGATGGCGCCGCGACGAAAGCCGCGGCGCCATCCACTACCGGGGTGGGCGGGACGCCTAACGGGGGTCGATCGGGGCGATGCTCAGCGGGACGAACGAGCCCGCACCACGGCAGTGCGCGCAGGCCGGCCCGTGCGCCGGATCGGGCCGGATCTGCCGGTCGAGCAGGTCGGCCTCCAGGTCCGCCAGCCCCGCGACCGCCGCGTCCCCGGCCGCGTCGCCGTCCGGACCGGCCGAGGACCGCTCGGCCGAGGCCCGCTGCATCGCCCGCAGGTCGTCCAGCGCCAGCAGCGCGGCGCCGAGGGCACCGGCGATCTGCGGCTCGGCCGGCAGATGAATCTCGACGTCCAGCGCCCGTTCGAGGAACCGTACGGCCGCCGGGTTCTTGGCCACGCCGCCGGTCATCACGATCGGCGTACGGATGCCGACCCGGTTGACCAGCCCCACCGTCCGCTTCGCCACGGCGTTGTGCACCGCGGCCAGGATGTCCTCCTTGGGACGGTCCTCGGCCAGCATCGAGATCACCTCGGTCTCGGCGAAGGTGGCGCACATGCTGGAGATCTGGGCCTCGGTGCTGCCCCGCAGCGCCAACGGCCCGATCTCGTCCAGCTCCACCTCGACGGCCTTGGCCAGCACCTCGAAGAACTTGCCGGTGCCGCCGGCACACCGGTCGTTCATGGCGAAGTGCTCCACGAATCCGTTGGCGTCCACGGCGATGACCTTGCTGTCCTGACCGCCGATGTCGATCACCATGCGGACGCCCGGCATCATGCGGGCGGCGCCCCGGGCGTGGCAGGTGATCTCGGTGAAGGTCCGGTCGGCCATCTCGACCATCCGCCGGCCGTACCCGGTGGCGATGGTCCGGGCGATGTGCTCGCGGGTGAGCCCGGCCTGTTCGAGGGTCTGGGCGATCGAGGCGCGGACCCCGCCCTTGCTCACCGCGCCCATCTGGACCACGCTGTGGGCGACCAGCTCTCCCCGACTGTCCAGCACCACGCTCTTGGCGGTATTGGAGCCGAGATCGACCCCCATGACGTACGGCGGGATCGGGTCGGTCTGCGTTGCCATCGGGGCCACCTTCCGGTCACGCGACGCGGGTGCGCTGCACGTCGATCGCCTCCAGCATGGCCTCCAGACGCATGGTCACCAAGGCGTCGTCGTAGAACGAGGCGTCGGCCACGTCACCCTCGAACATCATGGTCTGCACCCCGAGCTCCCGCTGGGCCGCCTGCGCGATGAGGAACTGCGGGCTGGTCATCGACCGGCAGGTCCGGGAGACGTGGAACACCACGCCGTCCAGGTGGTACTTGCGGCAGTCCTCGAGGGTGAACCGGATCAGGTCGGCCGCGCTGTGGTTGAGCGGGCAGAGCAGGAAGTGGGTGGCGATGCCCGGCAGCGGGTCCTCGGGGTCGATGAGGTGCGGTTTGGTCCAGAACGCCCGGTGGGTGTAGCGGCCGGCGATCACCGCGGCCCCGTAGCTGGCGAACTTCTTGGCCAGCAGGCCGAGGTTGTTCCAGTTCATGATGCCGTCGAAGTAGAGGCGGTACCGCTCGCCGGTGACCGCCCCCTCCACCGCGGCGATGCGCTGCTCGATCTCCGCCTTGACGCTGGCGAAGTACTCCACCAGCTGCGGGCCGGCCGGGAGGAAGTTGACCGGGGCGATGCTGGCGATCCAGTCCCAGTACGACGCCGGTGTGGGCACGGCCGCGCACAGCTCCTGGGCCTCGGTGCGCAGGGTGGCGGCCTGCTTGATGTAGTACATGATCTCGCTGAGCTTGTCCCAGTCGAACGGCCGCCGGGTCTGCTCCTCGATGAAACGGATCATCTCCCGGAACTGCCGGACCACGTACGCGAGTGCCTCGTCCCACTCCGGACCGGCCAGGGCGTCGCCGTGATTGCCCCACAGGAACGGAATCGAGACATTGAACATAGGCACTTTACGTCCGAACAGCCGGTACAGGGTCTCGTCCCACTGCTGCCCGCTGCTGCACCCGGGGTAGGCGCTGATGGTGAAGTCCGGCAGCGGCAGGTCGCCGTGGACGACCGGTCCACCGACGAGCCCGGCCTCGGCCACGTGATCGGCGGTGTCGGACATGAGCGCGCACCCAATGTGGGTCCGGGCGTAGGAGCACAGCTCCCCCATGAATCCGCGGGCGTCGGCGGCCCGTTGGGCCGGCTCCTCCTGATGCCGGGCGGCCAGCATCGCCGAGTACGCCTCGCCATGGCACCAGGCCAGGCCCGCCGCCTGAGCGAACACGTTGACCTTCTGGCCGTTGTACCAGAGCACCTGCTGGCCCCGCTCCCGCGCGGTGAACAGGTTGTTCCAGTACTCGGTCACCATCCGCCCGCTGGTGGCCGTCGAGCGCAGTCGGTTGGCCCGGCCGCCGGCCCGCTCCACATCGACTGGCATATGCGCCTCCGTCCTGACCCGCACCGGGTCGTCGCCTCAGCCTCGCAGCGCGATCAGCTCCAGAAAGCTCTCGATCCGGGTCCGCAGCGCCTCCATGGGCATGCCCTCGTGCTCGGTCTCGATGAGCAGGTAGGGCACCTGCTGCTTGTCGAGCGCCTCGCACAACTGCGGATGGTGGTACATCTGCGGTTCGCAGAACTTGGGCATGAGCATGACCACGCCGTCCGCCCCGGTAGCCCGGACCTGATCGGCCAGATAGGTGGCCCACGAGGTCCGGCTCAGCACCCGGGTGGGGCACGGCACGGTCGCGTCGCGGTCGACGTACCACTGCGCCAGCGCGGCCAGAGGGTCGCCGTCGGCCCGGACGTCGGTGGCGATGTACCGCAGGCCGTGGTAGAGGTCGTCGTTCACCACGGTCGCCCCCGACTCCTCGATCATGTCGAGCAGGTCCGGATGGGGCGGATGGCACATGTGCCCGGACAGGTGCACCCGGACGCCGGCCGGACGTGCCGCCGCCGCGGCGGTCAGCTCCGCCAGCAGCTCGGTGAGCAGTTGGGTGTGTTCGGCCCGGTCCATCACCATGCTCGAGGTGATGAGGGTCTGCATCTGACGCGAGCTGAGTACCCCGGTGTGGTTGCGCAGCGCCCGGATCTCCCGCAGCAGTCGCCGGTTCTCGTTGAACAGGGCGATCGCCTCGGTCACCGCCGCGTCGGTGACGGGCCCGACCAGGTCGGCCAGCTCCATCCGCAGACTGCGGAACGCGCGCTCGGCCGTGGGCACCGAGTCGCCGTCGCCGACCGACGAGTTCAACTGGAAGTACCGGGTGGGCAGCTCGGGCCGGGTCAGGCGGATCACGTCGGCCGCGCCGATGATCTGCACGCAGTTGTCGACGAACAGCAGCGCGTCCAGCACCTCGCACCGGCCCCGCGCCGCCTGGTCGACCAAACTGCGGCTGTATCCACAGTAGAAGGTCGGGAAGATGGCGTTGCCCACCGTGATGGGTTCCCGGCTCTGCTGGACCAGCAACGGCAGCGCGCCCGCCGCGTGCACCAACTCGGCCGGGAAGTTCATGGGGAGGATGCCGACCACGGCCCGACCGGTGCGCCGCTTCCACTGGGCCGCGTACGACCAGGGATCACCGGCCGCCTCGGCCAGCCGTTCCAGGATTCCCGTCCGCACCCTGCCCTCCGCCCGGCGCCTAATTCTTGATATTTGATGCCGATGCTACCGTCACGGCGGATCAGCGTCCACCCTCGGTCCGGCACTGACCCACCAGGACGACCCGCTCCCCCTCCGCCCGGGTCTCGAACACCGCCCCGTCGTCCTGTCGCCAGATGGCCACCGTGAGCTGATCCCCCGGCAGCACCGGGCTGGTGAAGCGGCCGTGCATGGACCGGAAGCGGGCCGGGTCGTTGTCACACAGGAAAGCCAGCAACGCCCGCCCGGTGAACCCGTACGTGCACAGCCCGTGCAGGATCGGCCGGGAGAACCCACCCCGACGCGCGAACGCCGGGTCCGAGTGCAGTGGATTGCGGTCCCCGGACAGGCGGTACAGCAGGGCCTGGTCCCGGCGGGTCGGGTACGTCACTCGATGGTCCGGCTCCCGGTCCGGCACCTCGATCCGGACGGACTCGCCCCGTGGCCCGCCGAAGCCGCCCTCGCCGCGGATGAACACCGACGAGACGCACCGGAACCGCAGGTCGCCGGAGTCCGGATCGACCGCGTCCGTGGCCACCCGCACGAGCGCCCCCGACCCCTTGTCGGCGATCTCGGTGATCCGGGAGGTGACCGTCACCCGACCCTCCACCGGCAGCGGCCCGGCCAGCTCGATGCTCTGCTCGGCGTGCACCAGCTTGCTGCGGTCGTAAGGGCCCACATGGGTCATCACGTCCGGAATCGTCACCCCAGGAATCACCGCGAAGGTCGGGTACACCTGCTGAGCGACGCTCTCGGTGTTCTCGGTGGTGAACGCCAGGTCCTCCTCACCGGCACCGATCCCCAGGGCGTACAGCAGACAGTCGGTGGAGGTCCAGAAGCGTTCCAGGGGCCCGGCCACGGCCCCGACCGCGGCGATGTTCAACGGCATGCGTCCTCCTCGCAGCTGCGACTCGTCGTTGCGGGGCCACCCGTCGGGGTCGCCCACATCAAGGTCACCCACGTCCCCGGGTCGCCCGGGCCAGCGTCGCCCGCGTCAGCGGTCCTCCCGGTCCGGCGCCGGTCAGGCGAGCCCCGGCGCCGGCAGGTCGACCAGGCCGGCCAACCACTCGCGGTGATGGTCGGCCGAGCCGTAGACGACGCTGTCGGCCTTGGCCCGCTTGAGGTACCGATGGGCGGGGTGCTCCCAGGTCATGCCGATGGCGCCGTGCATCTGCACGCACTCCTCGGCCGCCCGCACCGCCACCGGCGCGCAGTACGCCTGGGCCAGCGCGACCGCCACCCGGAGCTCCTGAATGTCCACCGTGGACTCGTCCGGTCGGGGCGGCTCATCCGCCCGGCCGAGCTCGGCGGCCAGGATGGACGCCGCGTAGCAGGCCACGGCCCGGGCGGTGGCCAGCCCGGCCCACAGGTCGGCCAACCGGTGCTTGAGCGCCTGGAACGACCCGATCGGCCGGCCGAACTGGGTCCGTTGCCGGACGTACGTCAGCGTGGTCTGCAGGCACCACTCGGCGATGCCCACCTGCTCGGCTGCGAGCAGAGCCGCGCCGGCCAGCAGCCCGGACTCCACCGCCCGCCGGGCCGCCTGTCCGGTGGCCAGGGGGGTGGCGGCCGCCCCGGCCAGCCGGAGATCGATCAGCGGCCGGGTGGGGTCGAACGAGGTGACCGGATCACACTCCAAAGTGGACTGATTGGCGTCCACCGCGAACACTCCCCAGCCGTCGGCGCCCTGCGCCGGCACCAGCAACAGGTCAGCCACGTCGGCGTCGACCACGCCCCTGACCCGACCGTGGAGCCGGTCCCCCTGCGCCTGCACCGACAGCGGCGGCTCGCGTCCCGGGGCGAACGCGTCCGGACCGGTGGCCGCGGGCAGGGCCAGCACCGCCACCGCGGTCCCGTCGATCAGCCCGTCGGGCAGAGGCCGACCCGTCGCCCACCAGCACCGGACGGCGGTCACCGCACTGGTCAGGAAGGGCACGTCCACCAGCGTGCGCCCCAGCTCGGTCAGCACCACGGCGGCATCCCGGGCGGTGCCGCCGGCCCCGCCCACCTCGGCCGGCACCAGCAGGTTCGCGACCCCGAGCTGGTTGGCCAGACCCGCCCACACCGCCCGCACGCGCTGTCGGTCCCGGGGGAACTCATCCCCGGCCAGGCCAATCGCGCCGGCGGCGTCGGTGAGGAAGGACCGCACCGCCTCCGCCAGGGCCTGCTCGGACTCGGTCGGCAACAGGTTCGGTTCGGCCATCACGACCGCAGCTCCTTCCACGGCACCGAAAGGTCGGTGCGCGGCTCCCGTGGCAGGCCCAGGACCCGCTCGGCGATGATCGTGCGCATGATCTCGGAGGTGCCGCCTTCGATCGAGTTCCCCTTGGCCCGCAGATAGCGGTAGCCGACACCCCGGCCGACCCCGTCCGGGTTGTCCGGCTGGGTCATCTCCCAGGTGTCGTACCGGAGCGCCTCATCGCCGAGCAGATCGAACTCCAGGCTGCTGATCTCCTGACGCAGCCGGGCCGAACCGAGCTTCGCCGCGCTGCCCTCCGGCCCCGGGTAGCCGGTCGCCAGCTGCTGGCGCAGCCGCAGGGAGAAGACGCGGTGCGCCTCGGTCTCCACCCACAGCTGGACCAGACGGGCGTACGTGGTGGGCCGCCGCAGTGCCGGATTCCGCCGCCACAACTCGGCCACGATCCCGATCGGGCCCTCCTCCCGCCGCAGCGTCGAGCCGATCGCCACCCGCTCGTTGCGCAGGGTGGTCTGGGCGACCTCCCAGCCCCCGTGCAGCGGCCCGATCCGGTTGGCGTCCGGAATCACCACCTCGGTGAGGAACACCTCGTTGAACTCGGCCTGGCCGGTGAGCTGGCGGATCGGCCGCACCTGAACCCCGGGGGCGGTCATGTCACACACGAAGAACGTGATCCCGGCATGCTTGGGCGCGTCCGGGTCGGTGCGGGCCAGCAGAATGCCGAACCGGGCGTTGTGGGCGTTGGAGGTCCACACCTTCTGGCCGGTGACCACCCAGTCGTCGCCCCGGCGGACCGCCCGGGTACGCAGCGCGGCCAGGTCCGAGCCGGCCTCCGGCTCGGAGAACAGCTGGCACCACACCTCCTCGCCAGTCCACAGTGGACGTAGATAGCGCCGCCGCTGCTCGGACGTGCCGAACCGGAGGATGGCCGGGGCCGCCATGCCCAGGCCGATGCTGATGCTCCGGGGTTGGTTGTCCGGGGCGCCGGCGGCGGCCAGGGCGGCGTCGACCCGACTCTGCCAGACCCGTGGCAGCCCGAGGCCGCCCAGCCCTTCCGGGTAGTGCACCCAGGCCAGCCCGGCGTCGAACCGCGCGCGCAGAAACGTCAGCCGGTCGGTGGTGGCGGGTGGGTGGTCCCGCAGCAGCGCGGCCACCCGTCGGTCCAGCTCGGCCGCGATCGCCTCGTCGTCGGCCACCCGCCCGTCATCCTCAGCCATCGACGCCCCACCCTCAGACATCAGCACCCCACCCTCAGACATCAGCGCTCCGCTTTCAGACATCAGCGCCCGTCCCCCAGCGTCGACGCCGCCGATTCCCGCGCCCGTCGCCGCAACTCCGCCTTAATGATCTTGGTGGCCGACATGGGCCACTCGGTTACCAGGTGCACGTCCCGGGGAATCTTGAAGCTGGCCAGCTGCCCCTGGCAGAACCGGATCAGCTCCTCCGGCTCCAGCACCGCCCCGGGCAGCGGTTCCACGAACGCCACCGGCACCTCCCCGTACTTCGGATCGGCCCGGCCCACCACCTGCGCCAGCTTCACCGAAGGATGGGTGTTCAGGAATGCCTCAATCTCCAGGGGCGAGACGTTCTCCCCGCCCACGCGCAGCATGTCGCGGGCCCGCCCCAGGTAGGTGAGCCGCCCGTCGGCGTCCACCTGCCCCATGTCCTCGGTGCGGAACCAGCCGTCCGACGTGAACGCCGCCGCCGTGGCCTCGGGATCGCGGTGGTAGCCATCGAACAGGCAGTACCCGGTGACCTCGATCAGCCCGCGCCGGCCGGCCGGCAGCACGGCCCCGGTCTCCGGGTCGACGATCCGCACCTGCACGCCGTCGAGCGGCCGGCCGTTGGTGACGGCCCGGCGGTCGAGCGGAGCGTCGAGCTCGCTGATGCAGAACAGCCCGGCCGTCTCGGTCATGCCGTACGTACTCACCAGCACGGCCCCCGCCGGCAGACGCTCCTGTGTCCATGCGAACATGTCTTGCGGCAACGATCCGGAGGCCATCCGCAGCCGGGGCAGGGCCGCCGGATCGTACGCGGGATGGTGCAGCAGATCCTGCACCACGGCCGGGAAGGTCGGGTAGATGTGCGTGACCAGGTGGGCGGTCAGCATCCGCCACGCCTGATCCGCCTCGAAGTGAGGCATGGATAGATAGGCACCCCCGCATCCGAGGACCGACAGCAGCGGCCCGAGCGCGGACAGGTGGAACAGCGGCAGCGGATTCCAGAACCGGTCGCCCGGGCCCACCTGGTACCGCTCGGCTACCGCGGCCGCCTTACGGGTCAGCGCCTCGTGGCTGAGCCGGCAACCCTTGGGACGCGCGGTGGTGCCGGAGGTGTACGGCATGGCCGCGGTGTCCCGCACGCGTACCGCGGCCCGGTCGCGCCAGACCGCCTGCTCCGACTCGCTCGCGGCCAGCTCGGCAAACCGGGCCGCCGAGACGATGCCCGACCCGGCATCCGAGTCCGGATCGAGCTGGACCACCGCCCGGAGCCGGGGCGCGCCAGCCACGGCGAGCCGCAGCGGATCGGGCGCGGCGCCGAGTTCCGGCAGCGCCCCCCGGACCACCTCCAGGCAGTCCACCGGATCGCCCGGTACCGACCGGACCACCAGCACCGTCAGGTCGCTGTGGCCGATCACGTAGCCGAGATCGTGCCGCCGGTAGCGCGCGTTCAACGGCACCACCACTGCCCCGAGCAGCGCCGCGCCGAACAGTACGTGGACGAACTCGGGACAATTCTTCATGTAGATGCCTACATGTGAGCCGCGGCGCACCCCGAGCGCCCGCAAGCCGCGGGCCACCCGGGTCGCCTCAGCCAACAGCTCGGCGTAGGTGGCGGTGTAGTCGGGGAAGATCAGTGCCTCCTGGTCCGGCCAGGTTCCGGCCGCACGGACCAGGACGTCACCGACTGTGGTCGCCTGGGCGTACGTGGTCACTGCTCTCCCCGCGCTCGTCTCGGTCGTGCCCGCGTCGCGGTCGCCCGCGGCGGGCCCGGCGGTCTGCGTCGGCTTCGCGGCCGACCGGTCCCCACGGCGCACCGGTCGGCCGCGGATCGCCGCGCCGGGGCGACTGCCCTGGCGCGGCGAGGGTCCATCACCAGTTCGGCTTCGGCCAGACGGCGTTGCGCCCGTCCTGGTCCGGCTGCGGGCCGACCACGATGGTGTACACGCCGTCCTGCCACTGGCCGAGGTACTGCTTGTACCCAAGCTGGTTGCCCTTGCTGTCCAGCTCGTAGGTGCCCAGCACGGTGTCCACCTTGGCCGTGGCGAAGAACTCCTTGAGCTTCGCCTTGTCCAGCCCGACCTCCTCGATGGCGGCCTGGATCAGCTGGCCGGCGGCGTAGGCGGCGGCCACACCCATGTGGATCAGGTCAGGCTCGGCGTCCGGGTACTTCTTGAGGTACGCCTGGACGAACTCCTCGTTGCCCTTGGTCTGCAGGGTGTAGTGCCACGGCGTACGACCCATGACGCCTTCGAGCTTGTCCAGCGAGAAGGCGTTCAGCAACGCCGGGTCGGGGCCGTTGAGGTGGATGCCGTCGACCTGGACGCCCAGCTCAATCATGGCCTGGGCGAACCGGATGGTGCCGGGCAGGTAGCCCAGCGCGTACACAGCGTCATAGTCACCCTCGTCCACCCGCTGCACGATCGACGAGAAGTCCAGGTCGTTGCGCGACCACTTGTACACATCGATCGTCATGCCCAGCTGGGGCCCGAGGGTCTGCGAGACCCGCTCGGTCGGCGGCGCGGTGAACCCGGCGTCCTCGACCACCAGGGCGACCTTGCGGGCACCGTTGCGGTCGGCCACCTGCATGAAGGAGTCCATGTCGTTGACCGACGGGGCGAACGCCTGGAAGGCCCACGTGGAGCCGGCCGAGAGCCGGGCTGCGGCGTCGGACTCCATCGCGCCGATCATCGGCACCCCGGCCCGCTCGACCACGGCAGCCATGGCGGCGGTGTTCGGGCTGCCGTAGGGCCCGAGGATGAGGTCGACCCGGTCCCGCTCGACCAGCCGCTCGGCCATCAGCCGGGCTGTGTCCGAATTGGACTCATCGTCGTACATGATCAGCTCGACCTGGCGGCCATTGATGCCACCGGCCGCATTCACCTGCTCCGCCCACAGCTCGTACCCGCGGACCATGGACTGGGCGTTCTCGGACAGCGACCCGGTGAGCGCGATCGCCACCCCGATACGGATGGGGCCCTCCTCGGTGGTGTTCTCACCGGGTGTGGACTGGCAGCCGGCGGCCGCGACCAGCAGGCCGGTCAGCGCCAGCGCCCCGAACACTCGAAGCGGACGTCGAGTCATCGATTCTCCTCAATTGTTTGTCGGACACCGTAGCCACGGTGTCTTCAGTGGCGGCCGGAATCGAGGGCGATTCCGGCCCGTCAGGACTCCGCCTAACCCGTGGGCGGAGCCATCGATGGATCGAAAACCAAATCGCGCAGCTGCACCGACACCCCGATCTCGATGGTCGGCACGACCCGCCGGACTCGACCGGCCTGCATGACCAGAATCCGATCGGCTACCGAGACCGCTCCGGCCACGTTCTGCTCCACCAACAACACCGACAGACCATGCTGGTCACGCAGATCGCGCAGCATCTGGAAGGCGGCGTCCCGCATGATCGGCGACAGGCCCGCGCTCGGCTCGTCGACCAGCACCAGCTTCGGCTCGGTCATCAGGCTGCGGGCGATCTTCAACTGCTGGCGTTGGCCGCCGGACAGGGTGCCCGCCTTGGCCGCTCGCTTCTCGTAGACCGCGGGGAACAGGCTCAGGCAGTGAGCCAGTCGCTCCTTACGCCGCCGGGCCGGCAGCAGGTAGCCGCCCATCAGGACGTTCTCCTCGACGGTCAGGTCCGGGAAGATGTCCTGGCCCTGGCCGACCATCGCCACCCCGCGCGCCATCATCTGATGGGGACGCAGTCCGGTGATGTCCTGGTCACCCAGTCGCAGCCGACCCGAGAAGACCCGGGCCAGCCCGCCCACCGCCTTGACCACTGTGGACTTACCGGCCCCGTTGTGGCCGATGATGCCGAGGATCTCACCGCTGTTGACGGTGAAACTGACGTCCTGGACCACCTCGGTGCGGCCGTACCCGGCCGTCATCCCCTCAACCTCAAGCCGCATCCCGCGCCCCCTCCGCTGCCGGGCCGGCCGGCCGCCCCAGGTAGGCGCTCACGACCTGCGGGTCCCGCAGCACCTCCTGACACGGGCCCTCGGCGATCAGGCGTCCCCGGTCCAGCACGAACAGCCGTTCACAGAGCCGAGCCACCATCTCCACGTCGTGCTCGACGAGGAAGAACCGCACCCCTTGCGCGCGCAACGTACGCAGGTAGCCCTCGATGCGCTCCACCATCCGCGGGTGCACGCCCGCGGCGATCTCGTCGAGCAGCACCACCGCCGGCCGACGCATAAGGACCCGCGCCAGCTCGACCAGCTTCTTCTGGCCGATCGAGAGCTGGCCGGCCAGGGCTCGGCGATGGGCTGTCATCTCCACCAGCTCGAGCAGCTCCTCGGCTCGCTGGGTCGGCCGGCGCTCGCCCCGACTGGCCGCCAGCAGGTTGTCGAGTACCGACATCCGCTCGAACAGCCGGGGTGACTGGAAGGTCCGGCCGATGCCCAGACGACTGGCTGCCCGAGGACTGCCGGTCCGCAGTGGACGACCGTTGACCAGGATCTGCCCACCGGTCGGCCGGATCATCCCGGAGACACAGTTGAACAGGGTGGTCTTGCCGGAGCCGTTCGGCCCCACCAGTCCCCAGATAGCCTGGTCGCCGTCGAGTGAGAGGGAGACGTCGGCCAGCGCGGTCAACCCTCCGAAGGAGACAGTCAGGTGCCGGATCTCCAGGACCGGCGGGCCAGCGTGCGTACTCATCGGCAAACCCCACAAGCCAAGGTCAGATCGATCGGAGCCGGGCGACGAGCACCACCGCCGCGCCGAGGATGATCAGGTGGATGGTGGGCGCGGACACCCGCAGCATCTCCGTCAGCAGCGTGTAGCCACCGGCGGCCAGCAGCGGCCCCCAGACCCGGGACGCCCCGCCGACCAGGGTCAGCGCCAGCGGCAGCACGATCAGGTGCAGCGGAAACAGGTTGTTGGGGTGGGCGCTACCGAGGAACAGGACGTGGGAGGCGCCGATCAGTCCGGTCAGCCCGCCCGCGGCGCCGAACAGCAGCGCCTTCAGCATTGAGGTGTTGATCCCGACGGACGCCGCCACGTCCTCGTCGTCGCGGATGGCCAGCACCTCCCGACCGACGATGCGGCTGCGCAGCAGGACGATCGCGAGCGTGGTGACCAGGAGCGCGACCGCGGTCAGGTAGTAGCTGAGCTCGAACGAGGTGAACTTCGGGGCGATCAGGCCCGACACGCCTCCGGTGACCGGCGTCCACAGCTCAGCCACGATCTCCATCGCCATCACGATGAACAACGTGAGGAAGCCGAAGACCAGATGCCGCGCCCGAACCGAGGTGAGCGCGAGCACGCCGCCGGCCAGCAGACCGATTCCGGCCCCGAGCGCGATCGCCGCCGACAGGCCCAGTCCTCGGTGCAGTCCGAACAGCGCGGCGTACCCGCCCGCGGCGAGCAGGAAGGGGTGCGCGAACGACAGGTACCCGGTCATGCCGGAGGACAGGTTCCAGGTCTGGGTGAAGGCCGCGTAGAACAGCACGTAGTACAGGACCGTCAGGTGGTAGCTGTTCACGTTCAGGTGGGGAGCCACCAGAAGCGCCACCGTCACCAGCCCCAGCGTGACCAGGTGCGCCGGAGTCCGTTCGGAGAGAGTGCCTCCGCGGCCGGCAGCCAGAAGGCGTTGCAGCGGCCGACCCGCGACGATCGTTGTCATCTCCACCTTCACGAGTTCACGCTTGCTTCAGGACTCCACCCCCGCGGACCAGGATGAGCAGCCCGAGGGTCACATAGATGAGAAGAGATGCCACCTGGGAGTTGCCGGTGACGTAGGTCAGGGCGGTGAACACGACGCCCACCACCATCGCGCCGACCACGCCGCCGAGGATGCTGCGCAGGCCGCCGATGATCGCGGCGACCAGGCCCTGCAGCAACCAGGCGTCGCCGATGGTCGGGTAAGCCGGGTACCGGATGCTCAGCAGGACGCCGCCGCCCACGGCGATCGCCGTTCCCAGGCCGAACGCGATGGCGTCCATCTTGTCCAGGTTGACCCCGCAACTGGCCGCGGCTTCCCGGTGCTGTGTGGTCGCGCGCAGCCCCAGGCCGAACCGGGAGTGATAGACGACGTAGTAGATGACGCCGACGATCGCCAGACCGGCCAGCCCCAGCGCCACCGACTGCGTCGGCAGCTTGACCCCGCCGAGGTTGAGCGAGCCGCGCAGGGGTCCCTCGTACGCACGGATGTCGGTGGTGAACAGGGCTCCGAGCAGGCCGACCACCAACAGCCCCAGACCGAACGTCGCCAGCAGCGGCCGCAACGGTTCGACGGAGCTGATGCGGTAGAGCGCCACCCGCTGGGCCAACACCCCGAGCGCCAACCCCGCGAGCACGCCCAGGGGAACCGCCACGATCAGTGGCCAGCCGGCCTGACCGACCACGAAGTAACCGAGATACACACCGATCGCGACCATCGCGCCCTGGGCGAAATTCAGGACGTTCATCACGCCGAAGACGAGCGAGATTCCGACCGAGACCAGGCTCAGTACGCTCCCGTACAACAGCCCATTGGCCAGAACCTGGACGGCTGTGGTCATTCAGCAGCTCCTGATGGTCTAGCCGCCGCGGAAGTGCCACTGCGGTGCCGCGTCGGCATGCGTGGAACCGCGAGCGCGGTGCCGGCCGGCGGCAGGTCGTTGGGACGGGCCTTGCCGGTCGGCACTGTTCAGTTCGTGCATCACCGCCTTGCGGCGGCGCGGGCCAGGGTTGCCGCGCCGGGGACACCTCAGCGGTGTGTGTGCCTCGCCTCTTGCGAGTAGCTGGTGCAACTGTCAGGCTTGGTAGAGCTGGATAATACTGTATCACAGATACTTGAGATGAGTGACCCCGATCACACCGCGACCGAGGAGAGGGCTCACCCGCGCAGACCCCGTGCGGGTATCAGGAATCAAAATCCGTGATATATGATTGGATGCTACTGTGCTCCCGCAGCTTCCGCCCGTTTCTGTGGCCCTCCCTCGGCGGGCCGCCGTAGCACTCCCATCCGCCCTCCCCTTGCGGACGCCCTAGCGAGGAGACAGCACACAATGGCGAGTTCCCCGGACACCGGTTCCTGGACGCCTTCGCGTGCGATCCCGTACGCCAACCTGAAGGAGTTTGCGGCGTCCTGGATACGGGAACGCATCTTCTCGGGCGAGCTGCGGCCCGGCTCAAAGATCGATCAGGACGCGATCGCCCAGGAGCTGGGGATCAGCAAGCTGCCCGTCCGAGAGGCCTTGATCACACTGGACAGCGAAGGCCTGGTCAACATCGTCGCCCGACGCGGGGCGTTTGTGGCGTCGCTGACCCGGGAGGACATCCTCGACCACTACCAGCTGTTCGGAATGGTGGCCGGCATCGCGGCCGAGCGGGCCGCGACGAACCTCACCGAGGCCGACCTCGACCGTCTGGAGAACGTGCTGGACAAGCTGGAGGCCAGCGACTCCCCGGAGATGCGGGCCCAGCTCAACGACGAGTTCCACCGGATCATCAACCTGGCCGGGCGCTCCCGGCGTCTGATGTCGGTCCTGAAACTGCTGGGCAAGGCCCTGCCGTCCCGGTTCTACGAGTTCCACACCGACTGGAGCACCGCCGCCGACCGCGATCACCGGGAGATCCTGGCCGCCCTGAAGCAGCGGTCGCCCGAGGCCGCCCGCCAGGCCGTCGCTGACCATCTGCGGCGCAGCGGGGAGCACGCGGTCCGGTTCCTGGAGTCCACCGGGTTCTGGAGCTCGGTGCCGGACCGCGGCCGGCGCGCCTGAGCCACGGCGACCGGCTGCGCAGCGGGAACAGCCGACGCCGACCGGCACCGACCGCCGGGATAGCGACCGCGACCGGCGGGTGGCCGGCGACCGACCGGGTGGCTACTGCGACCGACCGGCGGCCTGTCGCACCAGCTCCCGGCCGATGATGAGCTGCTGGATCTGGCTCGTACCCTCGTAAATCCGAAACAGCCGGACGTCGCGATAGAGCCGTTCCACGGGGACTCCCCGCATGTAGCCGGCACCGCCGTGGATCTGGACCGCCCGGTCGGCTACCCGGCCCACCATCTCGCTGCAGAAGTACTTGGCCACCGAGGGACCCAGCCGACGATCGGTCCCCGCGTCGTACTGGGCCGCCACGTGCCGCACCAGGGCCTCACCGGCCATCAGCTCCGTCTGGGAGTCGGCCAGCAGGGCCTGGATGAGCTGGTGCTCGCCGATCGGCTTGCCGCCCTGCACCCGGCTGGCCGCGTACGCCACCGACTCGTCCACCAGGCGCCGGGCCGTGCCCACGCAGAGGGCGGCGATGTGCAACCGGCCGTGGGACAGGCACCGCATCGCGATGCGGAACCCGTTGCCCTCCCCGTCCGGGCCGCCCACCAACGCATCGCCGGGCACCTCCACCTGGTCAAAGTGGACGTCGGCCGTCCAGGCACCCCGCTGCCCCATCTTCTCGTCCTTGGCGGCCACGCGCAGCCCGGACGTGTTCCGGGGCACCAGGAACGCCGAGATGCCCCGGTGGTCCCGGGACTCCGGATCGGTCCGGGCGAACACCATGAACACGTCCGCCAACGGCGCGTTGGTGATGAATCGCTTCGATCCATCGATCATCCATCCGGAGGCGGTGCGGCGGGCTCGGGTCTGCAACCCGGCTGGGTCAGATCCGGCGTTCTCCTCGGTGAGCGCGAACGAGGCGATCCACTCGCCGCTGGCCAGCTTCGGCAGGTACCGACGGCGTTGCTCCTCGGTCCCGCCCTTGATGAGCACCTGGCCGGCGATCCCGTTGTTGGTGCCGAACAGGGACCGCAGCGCCGGAGTCGTGTAGCCCAGCTCGAACGCCAGCCGCACCTCGTCACTGGCGGACAGGCCGAGCCCGCCGTACTCCTCCGGGATGGCGAACCCGAACAGGCCCATCGCCTTGGCCTGCGCCACCAGTCGGGGCGGGATCTCGTCCCGCTCCTCGATCTCCTGCTCGGCCGGGACCACCTCCCGCCGGACGAACTGACGAACCTGATCGATGATCAGCTGTACGTCTTCGGGGCTCGGGCTCATGCTCCAGCCTCCTTCCGGGTCCTGGCTTCGGCCTGCCGGGCCAGCTCCGCCGCGATGCGATTGATCAGAAGAGGATCGAGGTCGTACGGGACGTTGAGGCTGAACCGGTCGACCAGCCCACCGAACCGGTCCAGCACGGCCGCCGGCACCTGCTCCGGGGGCGCCACGATGGCGAAGGTGTGCAGCATCCGGTCGTCCACCAGCCGCCGCATCCGATCCCACCGGTCCGGACTGTCCAAACGGGAAAGTCGGGTAAGCTCCTCCCCCACGGCTTCCCAGCCGTGCTGGGCGAGCACCGGCCGGTAGGCCGGGGTGCTGGCGTAGAACGCAATCCGGCCCCGCACCGCCTCCACCGCCCGGGCCAGGGCCACCTCGTCCTCGCCGGTCGCGACCATACCGGACAGGATCACCGTGAAGTCGGCGAGCGTACGACCGCGCTCGCTCAACGGGCCGGTCAGCGCCGGCCGGATGCGGTCCCGCAGATAGTCGGCGCTGGTGAACGGGTGCACGATCAGCCCATCCGCCACCTCGCCGGCCACCCGGACCATCCGCTCGCCCACGGCGGCCAGCACCACTGGCGGCGGCCCGTACGGGTTGGGACCGGGCGAGAAGAACGGTGTCATCAAGGTATGTGAATAAAGATCGCCACGAAAGTCCAGGCGCTCCCCGGTCTGCCAGGATCGCCAGATCGCCCGCAGGGCGGCCACGTACTCCCGCATGCGGCGCGCCGGGGCCGACCAGGGCATCGAGAAGCGACGTTCGATATGGGGACGTACCTGGGTACCGAGACCCAGCACGAACCGCCCCTGGGCGTACAGCTGCAGGTCGTTGGCCTGGTAGGCCACGGTCATGGGGCTGCGCGCGAACGCCACCACGATCGCCGTCCCGACCGTCACCCGGGTGGTACCCCGGGCCACCGCCGACACGGTCAGGAACGCGTCGTGGGCGGCCTCCCCGCACCAGATCCCCTGGTAGCCGGCCGCCTCCGCCTCCCGGGCCTGCGCCTCGGCGGCGGCCAGGGTGTCGGGCAACAGATTCGCGTCAATCCGCATGGCACGACCGTCACAACCGGGACAGCACCCACCGGGTGAGCTCCGAGGCTCCGCCGGTGAACTCCCGGCCGGCCCCCAGCTCGGTCACCTCGGCGAACCGGGCGGCCAGAGCTTCCGGGGTGAGCTGATCGAAGACCGCGCCGTCGCCCTGCACAATCCCCACCCGGCCGACGAACCCGCCGCCGGCGGTGAAGATCTGGCCGGTGGTGGTGCAGGCCGGGGAGCTGAGGTACACCACCACGGGCGACACCAGCTCCGGCGCCATCTTCGCCCGCACCTCGGGCGACATCACCGACTCGGTCATCCGGGTGGCCGCGATCGGGGAGATGGCGTTCGTCGTGATGCCGTACTTGGCCCCCTCCACGGCCAGGGTGAGCGTCAGCCCCACGATGCCCAGCTTGGCCGCCGCGTAGTTGGCCTGCCCGAAGTTGCCGAGCAACCCGGCCGGGGAGGTGGTGTTGACCACCCGACCGAACTGCTGCTGGCGAAAGTGCGGCCAGGCCGCCATGGTCACGTGGAAGGTGCCGGCCAGGTGCACGTCCAGCACCTTCCGCAGCTCCGGCACGGTCAGCTTGGCGAACGTCCGGTCCCGCAGAATCCCGGCGTTGTTGACCACGATGTCGATCCGGCCGAACTCAGCCACCGCCGCCGCCACGATGGCCGCGCCGCCCTCCGGCGTGTCCACCGTGTCGGTGTTGGCTACCGCTTGTCCGCCCGCGGCGCGGATCTCCGCCGCCACCGCCTCGGCGGCCGACTCGCCGTTCACGGTCCCCACGTCGTTGACCACCACGGCCGCGCCGTACTGCGCCAGCAGCCGGGCATGGCTGCGACCCAGACCCCCACCCGCCCCGGTCACGACCGCCACTCGCCCGGCCAGGTCCAGCCGCGCCCCAGTCTCCTCTGTCGACATCGCTTCCATTCCCTGTCGTACCTGGTTCCAGGGGTATGCCGCCTGATCTCGGTGGTATTCCGCCTGGTCTTGGTGGTATGCCGCCTGATTCGGGTCGTCGTCCGATCGGTCGACGCGCCGCCTCCGTCAGGCGCTGGTGTGGTCCGATCTGGACAGTGGTGCTACTGGCCGCCCGTCCCACCCGGCGGCGGCAGGACGCTGCGCCCGGTGAAGACCGGATCACGTTTGGCCAGAAAGGCCGCGATCGCCTCCCCCGCGTCGGCCGTGGCCAGGTTCGCCACCTGGGCCAACGCCTCGGCGTCCAGTGCCTGAGCCATGTCACGGGAACTCGAGTCGTTGAGCAGCCGCTTGGTGCGGGCCAGCGCCACCGGCGGACCGGCGGCCAGGCGTCGCGCCCACTCCGCCACCAGCCGCTCCGCCTCCGGAGCCGGCAGCACCCGGTTGACCAACCCCAGCTCCTTCGCCTCGGCGGCGGTGATCACGTCGGCCAGCAACGCCAGCTCCTTGGCCCGGTGCAGACCGACCAACCGGGGTAGCAGCCAGGAGCCTCCGAAGTCGATCGACAGACCGCGCCGGGCGTAGATCTGGGAGAACCGGGCGTCCTCCGTGGCCACCACGAGGTCGCAGCCCAACGCCAGGTTCATTCCGGCGCCCACCGCCACCCCGCGGACCAGGGCGATGGTCGGTTTGCTGAGGCGGTGCAGGGCGAGGACCACCTCGTTGATCCGGCGGGTGCGCTCGAGCGGATGCAGATCCGGGTAGGAACGGGACCGCAGGTCGGCCCCCGCGCAAAAGTGGCCACCCGCTCCGGTGATGGTGAGCACCCGGTCCTCCGGCCGGTCCTGCACCTCGACCAGGACCTGCCGCAGCCGCTCCAACAGCTCGGTGTTGAGGGCGTTGCGGCTGTCGGGCCGGTTCAGGGTCACCGCCACGACACCCCCGTCGCGGTGCACCGTGACCGGGTCATCCGCTCGGCTCGTGGGCCCGGGCGGGCCGGCGGCCTCCGGCTGGCTCGTGGCCTCCGGCGGACCGACGGCCCCGGTCCGGCTCGTGGCCTCGCCCTGGCTCGTGGCCGCGTCATGGCTCGTGGCCTCGAATCCGCTGGTGGCCTCGAACTGGGCCGCGTGCTGCGGCTGGTCGGTCATACCCGTGTCCTCTCGCGTCACCGGCCGGTCCACACAGGAGCCCGCTTCTCCAGGAACGCGCGGGCCCCCTCCTTGGCGTCCTCCGACCGGTGGACCGGTCCGGAGATGGCCGCCTGACGGGCGAAGCACTCGTCCAGGGGCCAGTCGGCCGACTCCACGACGGTGCGTTTGGCCGCCGCTACGGCCAACGGGGCGTTGGCGGCGATGGTGGCGGCCAGCTGCCGCGCCGCCGCCAGCGCCTGGCCGGGGGGCGTCAGCTCGTTGACCAGGCCGAGCTCGGCGGCCCGTCGGGCGGGGAGCGGCTCGCCCGTGAGCACCAGCCGCATCGCCTGGTGGTACGGGATGCGGTTCGGCAACCGGAACAGGCCGCCAGCGGCCGGGGTCAGCCCGCGCTTCACCTCGGGCAGCCCGAACGTGGCGTCCTCGGCCGCCACGACGAGGTCACAGGCGAGCACGATCTCGAATCCACCGCCCAGCGCCCAGCCCTCGACCGCGGCAATCAGCGGCTTGACCGGTGGGCGGGCCACCAGGCCGGCGAAGCCCCGAGACTCGGTCACGGTGGACTCGCCGCGCGCGAACGCCTTCAGGTCCATGCCGGCCGAGAACGTGGCGCCCGCCCCGGTGAGCACGCCCACCCGCAGGTGCGGATCGGCGTCGAGCTCATCCATGGCCGCCGCGATCGCCTCGGCGGTGGCCCGGTCGATTGCGTTGCGCACTTCGGGACGGTTGATCGTGACGAGCAGGATGTGCCCGTCGCGCGTCACCTGCACCGGAGTCTTACTCATCGCGGGGCCATCCGAATCGCGCCGTCCAACCGGATGGTCTCCCCGTTGAGCATCCCGTTGTCGAGGATGTGCAGGACCAGGGCGGCGAACTCGTCCGGGTGCCCGAGCCGTTGCGGGTGCGGCACGCTCGCGGCCAGGGCCTGCCGGGCCTCCTCCGGGAGCTTGTGCAGGATCGGGGTGTCGAACAGGCCGGGCGCGATCGTGCACACCCGGATCTGCCGGCTGGCCAGGTCCCGCGCGGCGACGAGGGTCATGCCCACCACGCCGGCCTTGGATGAGGCGTACGCGATCTGCCCGATCTGCCCCTCCCAGGCCGCGACGGACGCGGTCAGCACGCACACGCCCCGGTCTCCGTCGAGCGGCTCGTTGCGGGCCATCCGTTCGGCGGCCAGCCGCAGCACGTTGAAGGTGCCGATGAGGTTCACCCGCACGATCTCGCTGTACGTCTCGAGGGAGGCGGGCCGACCGTCCCGGTCCAGGGTCCGCATCGGCCCGCCTCGACCGGCGCAGTGCACCAGAACCCGCACCGGAGCCAGTGATTCGGCGGCGTCCAGCGCCTGGGCCACCGCCGCGGGATCGGTTACGTCGCAGGCGACGAACCGAGCGCGGGGACCGAGCTCGGCCGCCACCTGGGCCCCGGCCGAGCCCGGCAGATCGGCGATCACCACATGGGCGTCGCGGGCCACCAGCGCGGCGGCGGTGGCCCGCCCCAGCCCGGAGGCTCCGCCGGTGACCAGGGCCGCGCTGTTCCTGATCTCCATATTCGTACGTCTCCCTACCGGACTCGGGGCTCCGCTACAGGCGCTCCACGATCAGCGAGTTCGCCATCCCACCGCCCTCGCACATGGTCTGCAGGCCCAGCCGGCCACCGGTGGCCTCCAGGTGGTTGATCAGCGTGCCCAGCAGTCGGGTGCCGGAGGAGCCCAGGGCGTGCCCGAGCGCGATCGCGCCGCCGCGCGGGTTCAGCCGTTCCGGGTCGGCGCCCAGCTCCCGCAGCCAGACCAGCGGCACCGGCGCGAAGGCCTCATTCACCTCATACGCGTCCAGGTCGTCGATGGTCAGGCCCGCCCTGGCCAGCACCTGTCGGGTGCTGCTGACCGGTCCGGTGAGCATCAGCAGCGGATCGTCGCCCACCACGGAGAAGGCCCGGAACCGGGCGCGGGCCCGCAGGCCGAGCCGCTCGGCCAGATCCGCCCGCATGATCAGGGCGGCCGAGGCGCCGTCGGTCAGCGGAGACGAGTTGCCGGGCGTGATGCACCAGGTGATCTCCGGGAACCGCTGCGCGATCGCCGGATCGACGAACGACGGCGACAGGGCGGCCAGCTTCTCGACCGTGGTGTCGGGGCGGACGGTCTCGTCGACGGTGTGCCACTCGGGTCGCTCGTCGGTGCCGCCGATCCGGACCGGCACGATCTCGCGGTCGAAGAACCCGGACTGCTGAGCCTGGGCGGCCAGCCGGTGCGAACGCGCCGAGAACTCGTCCAGCGTCGCCCGGTCCAGCTTCCAGCGGGCGGCCAGCAGCTCCGCGGACACGCCCTGGTGGACCAGCCCTTCCGGGAAGCGGGTCGTGAAGCGCTCACCGTTGAGCCCGCCGGTGCCCCGGGCGCTACCGATCGGCACCCGACTCATCGACTCCACCCCGGCCGCGATGACCACGTCGTACGCCCCGGCCAGCACCCCCTGCGCCGCGAAGTGCACCGCCTGCTGGCTCGACCCGCACTGCCGGTCAATGGTGGTGGCCGGCACCGTGTCGGGCAGCACCGACGACAGCACCGCCCGTCGAGCGATGTTGGTCGACTGTTCGCCCGCCTGGGTCACGCACCCGACCAGGACGTCGTCGATCCGCTCCGGATCGATGCCGCTCCGCTCCACCAGCGCGTCCAGCACGCCGGCCAGCAGGTCTGTCGGGTTGACCCCGGACAGCTTCCCACCGGGTTTTCCCTTGCCGGATGCGGTGCGGACCACCTCGACCACGACCGCGTCTGTCACTGTTGCCTCCCCATGTCAGGGCCGCCTCGCCACTGCCGGACCTTTCCGGTCATGGCCGGCTCACCACATTGGACCGTCCAGTCAGGACCGCCGGCCGGATCAGGTCCGCCTTCCCGGTCTGGACCGCCACACCCAGGGTCCGGGGTAGCCGCCCCGGGCTGCCGGCCACCTCACGCCCCGGCCGACACCCCCGAGCCGTCCGGCTGGGCGTACCGTTCGCGGAGCACGGTGCGCAGCACCTTGCCGCTGCTGTTGCGCGGCAGCTCCGGCACGATCTCGACGGCCCGCGGTTTCTTGAACCCGGGCAGATTGGCCCGGGCGTGGGCCAGGATCTCGTCGGCTACCTCGCGGACCGGTCTCGACCCCGGGTCCCGCAGCACGACCACCCCGAGCACCGCCTCGCCCCACTTGGGGTCGGGTACGCCGATCACCGCCGCCTCGCGGACCGTCGGATGGGCCAGCAGAACCTCCTCCACCTCCTGCGGATAGATGTTCTCGGCACCGGAGATGATCATGTCCTTGAGACGGCAGGTGAGGAACAGGTAGCCGTCGGCGTCGAGATAGCCGCCGTCGCCGGTGCGCAGCCACCCGTCCTCGGTGAGCACCTCCGCGGTCAGGTCGGGCCGCTTCCAGTAGCCGATGGTCACCTGCTCAGAGCGCACCCAGACCTCCCCGACCTCGCCCGTCGGCCGATCGGTGAGGGTGTCGGGATCGACGATGCGGATCTCCACTCCGTCGCGGGGAATGCCGGCCGACCGCAGCAGGTAAGCGCGCGGCCCGTCCGGGTCGTGGTCCTCGGCCAGCAGATGGGTGATCGAGCCGGTCTCCGTGGTGCCGTAGCCCTGCTTGAGGCAGCGGCCGAACACCCGCAACGCCCGTCGCAGCATCCCGACGTCCATCGGGGACGCGCCGTAGACGATCTGCCGCATCTGTCGGTACGTCTCGCCCCGCGCCTCGGCCAGCTCGACCATGCCGGCCAGGACTGTCGGCACGAGGAACGTGTGGGTGACGCCCTGGTGGGCGATCGCGTCGAGCAGCTGCTCCGCCTTGGGCGGCACCAGCAGACCCCCCATGCCCTGGGCGAGGGCGGTCAGACACAGCCCGATTGATCCGATGTGGAACAACGGCATGGTCATGAGGCAGCGGCTGCGGTCGTCCACGTCGACGTACCGTCCAGCGTGGACGAACGCGTTGAGGTTGCGGTGGCTGAGCTGCACACCCTTGGGCAGGCCCGTGGTGCCCGAGGTGTAGATCTGGGCCAACGGCCGCTGTCCACCCGCCACGGGCGGGTCGGCCGCCGGCTCGGACCCGGCCAGCAGGCGCTCGTACTCGGGGCCGAACTCGAACACCGGCGGCCGGTCGGCCGGCAGCGCCTCGACCGCCGTCCCGAAGGCCGGCTCCACGATGAGCGTGTCGGCCTCGGCGTCGACCACCAGGGCGGCCAGCTCAACCGGCCGCAGTCGCCAGTTCAGCGGAATCAGCACCCCGCCGGCGTGTGCGGCGCCGAACAACAGCTCAAAGATCTCGGGCCGGTTGTCCGTGATGACCGCGATCCGCCGGCCCAGGCGACCGGACCGGATCGCCCCGGCCACGCGCAGCGCCCGCTCGGCCAGCTCCGCGAAGGTGAACCGCCGCTCCCCTTGCTGCAGCGCGATCGCCGTCGGCTTGTGCCGCGCGTGCCTGGTCAGGTGGTCATAGACGTTCTCGGCCATGAGCCGCTCTCCTGTCACCCACGCTGCTACTTTATCAAGTATAGGTGATCTGGCAACACGCCGCGGATCGTGACCGTCCCCGCCCGGATGCTCGTGGCGGTCCCCGTCTCCGACCCGCGCCCAGACCTCCGCCGCCTCTCGGTGTCGTGACGTCGGCCTCCGCCCGATGCCGTTACGTCGGCCGCCGCCCACGCCGTTACGCCGGCCCTCGCTCGGTGCCGCTACGTCAGCCTCCGCCCACCCACCCGGGTTCTTCCCTCGACACCTCGATAGCCCGAGACATCCGCTCCGCCTCGGCCACCGAGTCAGGCTCACCGATGGGTTCCCCCTCCCGGACCCGGGTCCGTCGCCGCGCTGGCCGTCCGGCGCGGCCGAAAAGCCGATACCATCCGAGCGCCACCGTGAGGGGCCAGCGCGTCCGGGAGGACAGCATGGGGGACCGGATTTTGTCGGCGTCAGAGCATCGAGAGAACGGCGATTCACCCCAGCGGCCCGTACGGCTGCAAGCGCGCGGCATCACCAAGACGTACGGCCGACGCCGGGTGCTCACCGACGTCGATCTGGTCGTCCACGCCGGCGAAGTTGTGGCGGTCGTGGGGGCCAACGGCTCCGGCAAGTCGACGTTTCTGAAGATCTGCGCCGGTCTGGTCAGCCCCGACGCGGGCGAGGTCATCGTCAACGGTCGTCTCGGGTGCTGCCCCCAAAAGGTCGGGCTGTTCGGGTTCCTGATGCCGGACGAGCACCTCACCCTCTTCGGGGCCGGATGGGGGCTGACCAGGCAGCAGGCGCGTCGACGCGGACGCCGGATCGCCGCCCAGCTCGACTGGGACGCCAGCGTACGCACCCAGGTGCGCCATCTCTCCGGGGGAACCCAGCAGAAGCTGAACCTGACGCTGGCCATGCTCGGCGATGTGGACTCTGCTCCTCGACGAGCCGTACCAGGGCTTCGACCGCGGCTCGTACCTCAAGTTCTGGCAGCAGCTGGGCCAGTGGCGGGACGTGGGCAAGGCGGTGGTCGTCATCACCCACATGCTCGTCTCGCTGGAGCGCGTCGACCGTGTCCTCGAGTTGAGCGCGGCCGAGAGGGGTACGCGATGACCCGGCTGCTGGTGGCCGAGATGACGAGCCACGACCTGTGGCGCCGGCGCGCCGTCCTGGGTCTGCTGGCCGTCATGCCGCTGGCGTTCTACCTGGCCCGCCGCGACAGTACCGGGCTGGCCGTCCGGTTCCTGAGCCTCGGCCTGGCCTGGGCGATCAGCACGGCCGCGCTGTTCTCCAGCAACGCCGCCAAGGCCGTCGAACGCCGCCTGCGACTCGGCGGGTACCGGCCCAGCGAGCTGTACCTGGGTCGGTTGAGCGCGGTGGCCGCCACCGGAACCGTGCTCGCGCTGGCGTACTTCGCCTTGGTCGTCGCCGATCAGGATCTGACGCGCAACAGCACCATCCTCCTCTCGCTGCTGTTGACGGTTGCCGTAGCCGCACCCCTCGGCACATTGATCAGCACGGTGACGCCACGGGACCTGGAGGGCACGCTGGTGCTCATGACAACCATCGGGCTCCAGTTCCTCATCGACCCAGCCCAATCGCACGCCAGGCTGCTGCCGTTCTGATCCAACCAGGAGCTCGCCACCTACGCCGTCGACCTGAGCGACGACGGCCACCTGTGGCGCGGGGTGACGCACGCGGTGTGCTACTCCCTCGTACTGGCCGTGGCCACCGCGACCGTGACCCTCGTCCGGCTCCGGCAACGCCGGCACATCCGGATCGTGCCGACACCCCAGTAATCCCCGGCCGGGCGACACTGGTCAGGCCACCGCCCAGCCCCTCTTGCCGGCCGTCAGCGCCCGAGTGGAAACACCGCGCCAGCGGCGAGCGCGCCGAGGGCGATACCGACGATGGTCTGGGCGACGGTGTGTTCCTTGAGCACGACCCGCGACCAGGCGACCAGGCCCACCACCAGCCAGGACAGATGAAGCCACGGCCCGAAGACAAGCACGAGCGTCACGGCGGTGCCGGCGGCGACAGCGGTATGCACGCTCGCCTTGCCCCACCACACCGTGACCACCAGGGTCAGCGCGAGCCCCGCGAGCATCGCCACTACGAGCGCGATGAGGTCACGGGGCGCGTCGAACGCGAGCATCAGGGCGAGGCCGGCCACGACCGACACCGCGGCGGCGACGATCACGGCCGGGCGGTGCTCCCGCACCATGATGTGTCGGTCGGTGAAACGTCCGCGACGCACGCCGCGGACGATATACGCGACCGGGATGCCGCTGGCGAACACCGCCATGGCTACTCCCCAGCCCACGGAACCGGTGTGCCACGCGACCGTCACGCAGATTCCCGCGACGAGCACGCCCGGAGTCAGGGCCTCGGTCACCACGCGGGCCAGCCGTCGGACAACCGGCGAAGGCCCATCGGTCGGCGCGACCGACCCGGTTGCCACACCGGGTTCGGTCGCCGTGACCGGGTCGGTCGTCGACCTGGGATCCTTCCCCGCCGGACGGTCGGTGGACTCGTCCGTCATGCCTGTGACGATTTGCTCCGGTTCACCACGTACCCGTCACGGATCTCGACCCGGACCGCGTCGATGAAGACCACCGGGTAGACCGCATCCAGCGGCGGGACTGCCAGCCGCCGTCGACTCCGTCTTGGCCCGCCGGCCGTTGCGCCAGTTGCCGCCGTTACGCCCGGCCGGGTCATGCTTAGCGTAACCCAGGTGGGCGTCCATCTCACCCTCCAGCGACGCCTCCACCAACCGCCTGACCAACTGCTGCATCAAGCCGCCCTCACCCAGCAACGCCAGGCCACTCTCCCGCGCCCGCGCAGCCAACGCCGCCATCGTCTTGTCATCGAGCACCTAGTGTTCCGCATCATTAATGTCTTTACATGGCCGCTGGTAGGTGCCAAGGTGGGTCATGGCGTCTACTGGGCTGGTGGAGATTTCAGACGAGGACCGGGCCACGTTGGTGTCGTGGGCCCGGTCGTCGTCGGTTCGGGCCGGGTTGGCGTTGCGGGCGCGGATCGTGTTGGCGGCCGCTGACGGTGAGGGGACGTCGGCGATCGCTCGGCGGCTTGGGGTGTCGCGGCCGACGGTGATCCAGTGGCGCAACCGGTATGCCGAGGCGGGCCTGGCCGGGCTGCATGACGCGCCCCGGTCGTGGCGGCCGAAGGTGATCGACGACAGTGCGATCATCGCGGCCACGCTGGAGCCGCCCCCGTCGCATCTGGGGATCACGCACTGGTCGACCCGGCTGCTGGCCAAGGCGTTGGGCGTCAGCGACGCGACGGTGGCGCGGGCGTGGCGGCGCTACCGGGTGCAGCCGTGGCGGCGGGAGACGTTCAAGTTCTCCACCGACCCTGAACTGGTGGCGAAGGTCCGCGACATCGTCGGGCTGTACCTCAACCCACCGACCAATGCCGTGGTGCTGTGCGTGGACGAGAAAAGCCAGATCCAGGCCCTGGACCGCACCGCGCCGATCCTGCCGCCGCGACCAGGGCTTCCCGAGCGGGCCACCCACGACTACATCCGGCACGGCACCACCACCCTGTTCGCCGCGTTGGAGGTCGCCACCGGCAAGGTGACCGACGCTTGCTACGACCGGCACGGCAAGGCCGAGTTCCTCGATTTCCTCAAGAAAGTCGCCCGCGCCTACCCCCGCCGCCGGCTGCACGTGGTCTGCGACAACTACCACACCCACAA
>Ga0065720_1003066_pt1 | contig 40280 bp, 34 predicted proteins | sample Thericmetagenome_FD_59107 | JGI IMG/M metagenome (GOLD analysis project Ga0065720, IMG submission 59107) | Thermophilic microbial communities from the Joint Bioenergy Institute, California, USA of rice/straw/compost enrichment - eDNA_2 v2... | ecosystem: Engineered > Solid waste > Grass >... | reverse complement strand
GCTCTCGGCGGTCGCACCCCCCGTGATCGCTGAGTGGGACGGCTCGACCCCCCGGAGCCGGCCCCGACGACCCCCGTCGCCCCCCGGACGGGGGTCGTCCCATGTCCGGGCCCAGGCGACGTTGAGGCGTTTGTCCCGAACAACGCCGATCGCCCTGATCGTTCCCCTAGGTCCTCCACCTGCCCTCCGGAGGCGGATACGAGGCAGTGGGCCCGACGAAGCCGAGACGTGGCTGATGGTGGTCGTCTGCTGGGTCGGGCCCCGGCCGCTAAGGCAACGGCCACCGTCGGGCCATCTGCCTCTGGCGCTCGGATGCACCGTTGATCTTGCAGGTACTTGTCGGGCAGCCAGGTCCAGCTAATCGGTTCATGAGCCAGGCCCGGAGCCGGCCGCGGCAGCAACACGCATCCGGGTGCTGCTTGTTGCCGTCGACCACGCCGCCCGGGTCATCGTGATCGAGATTCTGATGGTGTACCGCTGCGAGCGCACGACGGGTGAGGTGATTAGCGTGCTCAGTTCGGCGTCGAACGACTGCTACGAAACGATGCGTTCGAGATGCAGGTCAGCGACCCGGAATGGCGGGGCGGGCCGTTTGTGCAGTTCGTCGAGGGCTTCGTGGCCCAGGGTTCGGAAGCCTTCTCGGACGACGTCGATGTAGCTGCGTCGCACGACCACATTGTGCGGGTTGGCAAGCCGTAGTCGCTCGACGGATTCCGGCTTGGGCACGTAGGTCTGAACCGGGCCAGCGAAAGGTTGATCGCATTCCACGGAGTCGGTCACGTCGACGCGATCGTAGCTCCCCTCGCGACGATCAAGGTTGTGCAGCCAATCTGGGTTGATGCGGTAGATCGCGCCGTAGCAGTAAAGGTCGGTGCCTGCCTCGATCCCCCAGAATGCCAAGAGGCCGTGGAAGATCTGTCCTTCTTCGTCCACCCACCGATAGCCGGGTCGCCGGTCACTGGGTGATCCCACATTCCACGTGGCCGCCCAGCCGTTGAGGCGGGCGGCGAATGGTCCGCTCTCCGGCGGGATTCGTGCTCCATCCAGGCTTTGCTCGAAGGAGTTCCGGTTGACGAGCGACCCGTAGCCGAATAAATACATCCTGACGCCTTACTGTTGGTTGCCCTCGAAGTTGTCCCAGCCGTCCCACTTCGTCGGATGTTTGGTCATGTCGGGATCAATTTCCTGAAAGTGCCCAAGAATCGCTGTGCCGTCGGTTTTCAGGCTGTAGGACTTGATGCTGGTAAATGCGGTGCCGTTCTCGGCGAATGTGCCGCTCACGACTACGAACAGCTGAAGCTGATCAAGGGTAACACGCCGTTCCGTGCCGTACAGAACAAACTCCTCGTTCGCTGACACATGCTCGGCGATCTCCCCTTCGGACAGCACGGCGCGAATAGTGAAGGGAACTTGAGGAGAGCTGTATGGCCAGGTCGACGCATTCTGCATGCCGGTCGACGTCAGCACCGATAGGCGAATGTTCTGGATGACGACCGGTCGCGTGGTCGTCCGAGTTCGCGCTATTACGTGAGCGTTGAGGCCCACGAGTGGTGTGCTCGTCGAATTGTAGTATCTGACAGAGGCGATCGTGAAGCCATTATAGTTCTCGATCGATACTGTTGAGCGAAATGTGATGGGGTCGATCCGGAAGAGCTTGTAAACAAAGGCACCGAGAAGGAGGACGGGTAGCAGGACTCCAGAAGCGGTTGTGATTGCTGCCACCGCGTAGTACGCCGGCGATTGGCCCTTGACGTCAAGCAAGGAACCGCTACCGAAGAGGGCCGCCGCAGTCGCGGCAATCGAGTCCATGACGGGTTCTTGCGGGCGCCGCAGGTAGGCGAGAGCTACACCGATGACACAAGCGCCGGTAATGACGGTCGCAAGATAGGCGGCGATGATTTTCCCTATGGTGAGACGGCCAATGACGAGGCTCACCGGGGTTTTTCGGACGGGGTGGCGCACCGGGCCCAGACGTCGACTCACGGCGAGATGCTATCGGCCGATACCAAGTTCCAGGAACGTGTCACCCGCATCGTTCGTGCGCTGTGACCTTCTGTCCAGGTCGCGCCGACCCCGCTCCGTCATCGATCGCCAACTGGTGAGCAAGCGACGTGACAACCGCTTGTGCCACCAACACCGGGTCGCGACGGAGAACTACTCGAACCGTGGCTGTCCTAAGTGACGAGCGGGTCGGCGGCACGTGACCCGTACCTGGATCAGGCGAGGCGGCCAGCCGTCGTACTGCGCACGCCGTGGGGCGCATTTCTGGTTGCATCGGCACGTTGTCGCAGGTCAGCGGCCGTGCGGAAATTCGGCGGTTGTCCACAGGCCCCCTGGTTGTCCACAGATTCGTCCTCGTCGCTGGTGCCGGTGAGCCCGACCGGGCAGCGTGGTGCTCGGCAGCGCCCGAGCGGGCGCCCCGCCCCGGGGCGGAGCGCGTTGCTCCCGACCGGGGTGCGACACGGGGGTCTGGTGAATCGACAGATGCAGGCACTAATCGGGCCGCCGGCGGGCGGCGACCCGGGGGATCGGGGCAGACCGTTGGTGGTGACCGGCGACGGCGAGCTGCTCGACGAGCTGGTTGGCCTGGCGGCCGCTGGTGGGGTCGAGGTCGACGTGGCCGTTGACGCGGTCGCCGCCGAGGACCGTTGGGCGAGCGCGCCGCTGGTGGTGGTCGGTGCCGATCAGGTCGCGGCGTTGGCACGGCGCGCCATGCCGCGCCGGCTGGGCGTCGTCCTCGTCGGTCGATCCGCGCCAACCGGCGACGCGCCCGAGCCGGACTCGTCGACCGATGGGGCCGCCAAGCCAGCCGAGTGGCTCGGCGTCGGCGCGCTCCATCCGGAGCACGTCGTCACGCTGCCCGAGGCGCGGTCATGGCTGGTGACGCGGTTCGCCGAGTGCCGCCCCTCGTTGCCCCGGCACGCCGCGCCGGTCGTGGCCTTCGTCTCGGGCAACCCGGATGGCGGAGCCAGCCTGCTGGCCGCCGGCGTGGCGCTGGCCGCCCACCAGCAGGGCTTGGCGACCCTGCTCGTGGGCACGGACCGGTACGCCCCCGGGACCGGCTCGCCCGATAGTTCGGCGCAGCTGGTCCGGGCGGAGCTGCTCGACGTCGCCGGTGCCAAGGCGACGGCGGCGGGCGGCGACCAGACGCGACCTGAGTCGGCGGGCGCGACGCTGGCCGTGCTGTCGTTCGATCGCTCCGACACCTCCGGCGTACCGCCCGATGCCATGGCGGCGGCCCTGCGGGCCGCTCGTCACGGACGTGACCTTGTGGTGGTCGATCTGCCGTACGCCTACGACGACGCCTCCCGGCTGGCGCTGTCCTGTGCCGACCACTGCTATCTCACCGTGGTGGCCGGGATCCGCGAATGCGCGGCCGCGGCGCGAGTGGCGGCAGCCGTGCGCCGGCACTGCCCCCGTCTCGCGCTCGTGGTGCGCGTCGCGGCCCGACGGGGCCTGCGCCCGGACGAGGTGGCCGAGGCGTTGGACCTGCCGCTGGCCGGGGTCCTGCCGCCCCGGGTCCCGGGTGTCGGTGAGGCAACGAATGCCGATACCGGGCCGATGGTGGCGGCGCTGAGCCGGCGTCTGCTCGCGCAGATCGGCGCGACCCGGCGGCCTGAACCCGATCGCCTGCGGGCACCGGTCTCTGGCCTGAACGAGGTGATGGACTCATGACCCTTGTTCTCGCTGATCGCATCGACGCGGCGACACCACCGGCCGGACATCCCGGAGCCATCGACGTCGCCGACCTAGGTCCGTTGGCCGATCTGGTCGCCGACCCGAGCGTCACCGACGTCCTGGTCAACGGCCCCGCCGAGGTCTGGGTGGACCGTGGCGTTGGCCTGCAACCAGTTCCGGACGCCCGGTTCGCCGACGCCGATGACCTGCGACGCTTCGCCGTCCGACTCGCCGCCACCTGTGGCCGCCGGCTGGACGAGGCCAGCCCGTGGGTCGATGCCCAGCTACCCGATGGCACCCGCCTGCACGCCGTGCTGCCGCCGATCGCCGTCCGCGGTCCGTATCTGTCGCTGCGGACGCTGCGCCGCCAGTCGATCGGGCTCGCCGCGCTGGTCAAGCTGGGCACGCTGACCGCAGACTCGGCGCGGATCGTGGAGGCGATCGTGCGGGCCCGCCTGGCGTACGTGGTCTCCGGCGGTACGGGTTCGGGCAAGACGACGCTGCTGGCCGCCCTGCTGTCGCTGGTGTCCGTCACCGAGCGGATCGTGATCGTGGAGGAGGCGCCCGAGCTGACTCCCGACCATCCCCACGTCGTGTCGCTCCAATGCCGACAGTCCAACGTCGAGGGAGCGGGTGCGGTCAGCCTCCGCGACCTGGTGCGGACCGCGATGCGCATGCGCCCCGACCGGCTCGTTGTGGGCGAGTGTCGAGGTGCAGAGGTAATCGATCTACTTGGCGCCTTGAATACGGGTCACGATGGGGGTGCGTGCACCGTGCACGCCAACACGGCGGCCGACGTGCCGGTGCGGTTCGAGGCCCTGGGCATGCTCGGTGGGCTGTCGCGCTCGGCCGTGCAGGCGCAGGTGGTGGCCGCGCTGAGCGTCGTCCTGCATCTCTCCCGGGCGGGGCGCCTGCGCTATCTGGACGAGATCGGCCTGATCGTCGCCGAGCACGACACCGTCGTGGTGCGCAGCGCCTGGCATCACCTGCACGGCCCCGGCCCGGCCGCCGCCGACCTCGGTCACCTGCTGGCCCGTCGCGGCGTGCTCGTGCCAACCGTCCTGGGTGGACGGCGATGACCGGCCCATTGGTCGCCGGCCCGGGGGTCGCTCCTGTCCCGGCCCCCGGGCCGGATCGCCGCCATCACACGACACCGACCGCCGGATCGGTCGCGGCCCGTGTCCGTACGCTCGGCCGAGCCGTGCTCGCGGCCATGGCGGACTGGTGGCAGGGCCAGCGCGCGGCTCGGTGGGGGCCGCCCGCAGCGGCGCTGGTCGGCGCGGGCGTGGGTTTCGTCCTGGCCGGACCGGTCGCGGCGGCGGCGCTCTCCGCCTACGGGGCGGCCGGTTTCGTGATCGCGCGGGGTTTCGCGGCCCGGCGGGCGATCCGGCGAGCCCAGCGCCTCGCCGGTGATGCGGTGCTCGGCTTCGCGGCTGACCTGCGGGCCGGGCTGGCGCTCGGACCTGCCTGGCGGACGGCCGAGGAAGCTCTGCGCCAGGCCGAATCCGGCCTGCTGGTCGGCTGGCGGGGTGGCCGCGGAGGCTCGGCGGCCGGAGGACCGGTAACCGTCGTGGCCCAGCGCCTGGCCGCCGCCACCGCCCTGGCCGAGGCGTGCGGGGCACCCCTCGCCGACGTCTTGGACCGGCTGGACGCCCACGTCCGCGCGGTGCAGCGCGCCCAGGCGACGGCCGACAGCCAGGCCGCCGGCGTCCGGGCCAGCGCAGCGCTGCTGGCCGTGATGCCGGTGGCCGGCCTCGGACTCGGCGTCGCGGTCGGCGTCGATCCCTGGCAGGTGCTGCTCCACACGACGCCCGGGTCGTTCGCGCTCGGCCTCGCCGTGGCGCTGCAGCTGGTCGGGATCGCCTGGACCGCGCGGCTCGCTCATATCGAGGTCCGGCCATGAGACCGGTGACGCCAGCCAGCCGGCACGTGCCGGCCAGGCACCGGGCTCGCCGGTCCGCGGCTGGCTCGCGGCGATCGCCCCGGGACCGTGACCCGTTGTCCCCTCGCCGTGGTGACGATGCCGCGATCGTCGCCGACGTGCGGCCCGCGAGTGCCCTCCGTCTGTTGTGGATGGTCACCGTCGTGGCCTTCGGGACAGTGGCCGGAGCGGTGTTGGTCGGTGACTGGTGGGGTGGCTGCGGTGGCGGGCTGGTCGGGATGGCGTGCGCGGTGTGGTTGGCCCGGCAACCCACCTCGGCCGAGCGGGCGCAGCGGCTGCGCTTCATCGCCGAGCTACCGTTCGCCGTCGATTTGGTCGCCGCCGCCCTGCGGGCTGGGGCGACTCCGGATACCGCCGCCCGGCTGGTGGCGCAGGCGGTCGGTGGTCCGGTCGGGGTTCGGCTGAGCCTCGTCGAGCGCGCGCTGCGGGCGGGCGCCCCGCCCGGTGACGCGTGGGCGCACCTGGGCGACAGCGAGGCGGCGCGTCGGGTGATCCGCGCGGCGCGGCGGAGCGGGCACAGCGGTGCGGCCCTCGCCGGCTCGTTGGCCCGGGTCGCCGATGACCTGCGCGCCGACGCCGTCGCCGCGACCGAGGCGCGGGCCCGGACCGCCGGCGTGCTCGTCGTGCTGCCCCTCGGGCTCTGCTTTCTGCCCGCTTTCGTGCTTGCCGGCCTCGTCCCGGTCGTCGTCGCCGTGGTCGGCGACGTGCTGACCGCGCTGACGCCGGTCACCCCACCCTGAGGGTTGGCCAAGGGTGGGTCAACTATTGACATTTTTGGAAGAAAGGTAGACGCACATGCGTACAGCGATGTCCAAGCTGATGGCGAGGTTCGGCGGCCGGGCCGACGCGGGGATGACCACGGTTGAATACGCAGTCGGCACGCTGGCTGCGGTCGCGTTCGCCGGAGTGCTGCTCAAGGTGCTCACGTCGGACGCCGTGCAATCAGCTCTCGCGGCGATCGTGCAACGGGCACTGCAGTGATGGTTTCGCCTGCGGCCGGTGGTCGCGCCGGCAGCCGTGCTTGGCGGACGTCCGTGGCCGCGCCGGGCCGGCCGAAGTGGTCCCGCCTGACCGGTGACGCGGGAGTGGCGACGGTCGAGATCGCGGCGTGCCTGCCGGCGCTCGCGCTGTTGCTCATGGTCGGGCTCGGGGCGCTCGGCGTCGTCCGTGACCAGATCGGGTGCGTGGCGGCCGCCCGCGAGGTTGCCCTCGCCGCCGCCCGGGGCGCGTCGCCGCCGCCGGTGGCGGCCGATGTGGTGGAGGTCAGCACCGACGGAGATGTGGTCCGGGTCGTGGTGCGCCGGCACCGGGACCTGGGACTCCTGCCCGGCTTCGACATCACGGCCACGGCCGTCGCGGCCATCGAACCCGATGAGTAGTTGACATCACGGGGATGGTCGTCTCAGCGGCGGCAGGCGCCGACGGTACGGATCGTGCGGTGGCCGAGGCGATCACGACCGAGGCGATCACGGCTGAGGTGATGACGGCCGAGGTGACGCAGGCCGGGGCCGCGCCCACGTCGCGGGTGCCCGGCGACGAGGCCGCTGGCCGGGCGGGCCGGGACCGTGCCCCCGGCTCGCCCGGCCAGCTCAGCGAGGGATGTTGGATGGAACGATATTTATCGAAGTCATCGCGCCCCTGGCGTGGGGACCGCGGATCGGCGAGCGTGTGGGTGCTGGCCGTCGGGCTGGCCGTGATCGCGGTGGCCCAGGCGTTGGTCGTGATCGGCTCGGTGACGGTGGCGCGGCACCGGGCTCAGGCGGCGGCCGACCTCGCCGCGCTGGCAGCCGCGTTGAAGGTGCTGGATGGCGAGTCGGCGGCCTGTGCCCGCGCGGCCGAGATGAGCGCCCGCAACGGGGCAAGCCTCGTGGCGTGCCACTTGGACGGGTTCGATGTCGTCGTGACGGTCGAGGTCGTCGCGACCGGAGCGCCGCTCTGGGGCGCGGCTCGACGCTCGGCGCGGGCCGGCCCGGTCGAGTGACCACCAAGCGGCGCCGACGGGAGACCGGGCCCATGGGCGCACCGGCCGGCGGTGCCGGGGGCGGGTGTGGCATGCGCCGCTGCGGCGCACGACACCGTGGCACGCTACTGGCGCCGCCGGGGACGAGGGTCGCCATCGGCGGTGGGCGATCGGTAGCGGCGCGTGACCGGTAGCGTTGCCGTGATTGGCGAGATCATGGGGGTCGCGCGGAAGTGACCGGCGGCGGCCCGAAATGGCAAGATGCCGTGAGGTACCGCGTCCACGAACGGGCGCATGCCTGCTCGCCCGTCGCGAGCGTTGGACGGGCGCGTGCGAGAAGGGGGCAGTCATGGAACTGTCGCTGGCCGCCCGCACGGTCGCCGAGTACAAGGTGCTCGAGATCGGCGGTGAGGTCGACGTCTACACGGCGCCGAAGCTGCGTGAGCGCCTCATCGAGATGGTCAACGCTGGCGACAGGCACATCGTGGTGGATCTCGGTCGGGTCGACTTTCTCGACTCGACCGGATTGGGGGTGCTCGTCGGCGTGCACCGTCGCCTCAAGGCCCGCGACGGGTCGCTGGGCCTGGTGTGCCCCCACGAGCGCCTGCTGAAGGTGTTTCGGATCACCGGGCTGGACAAGGTCTTCGACATCCACGCGACGGTCGAGGACGCCACGCGGGGTGGCGCAGCCCGCGCCGCGAGGACCGGTTCGTAGCCGACGGCCGTGGTTATCCCAGGACCTGTGTCATCCCGCGCCATGCCCTCCGCGCACGCCCCGCACGCCACGGCACCGGCCAGCTCACCGCAGTCGCCCCCGACGGTGCGCCTCAGCTTCAGCCCGGACCCGGCGTACGTCCGCACGGTTCGCATGGTGGCGGTCGCGGTCGCCCGCCGGGCTGGCGTGGCCGACGAGTTGCTCGACGAGGTCCGGCTCGCCATCGGTGAGGCGTGTACCCGCGCGGTCAAGGTGCACCGGCGCGACGGGCTGGCTGACCCGATCGAGGTGGCCATGAGCGACGGCGCGTCGGACCGGGGACCCGGCGGCCGGTTCACCGTGACCGTCACCGACCGGGGTCCGGCCGAGGCGGCTCGCAAGGAGTTGGCCGGCGGGACGGGGGACATCGTCGCGCGCGCCACGGTCACCCCGTCGGGCGAGGACACCGGCCGCAACGTGCTGGACGAGGAGGCGCTGAGCATCGGGGTGGGCCTGGCGCTCCTGGCGGGCCTCGGGGCCGATTTCGCGGTTCTCGACGCGCCCGGCGGGACCGGGACCGAGGTGAGGATGTCCTGGCCGGTCAAAGCGGCGGCCGGGACGACCGTCCCCGGGGCCCGCTCCGAGCCCTCCTTGACCTGGCGGGTCCGGAGGGCGCCACGCGCAAGGCCGGGAGGCGCCGACGACGGGTCGGAGGGCGGCCGATAGAGTAACGCCCGGTCATCGTTCTGATGCCCGCCGGCACCACGTCACCGTCCCGGCACAAACGTTCGATACGAGGCGTGTACGGCGGTGCGTCCCACATTTCCTTGGGGGTAACCCTCCCGCGGAGACCCTCCCCACCCGGCGACCTGACGGGCGCCGGTCATATGCGTGTTGGTTGGTACAGGAGGACAACGAATGTCCGGGCCTACCCTCGCCGCCGAAGGCGAGCTGACCCTGGCCGGCACAAACCTGACCTACGTGATCGTCGCCGCGGTGATCGCGCTCGTCGCGCTCGGATTCGCCGCCGCGCTGGTCAAGGCGGTCCTGGGAACCGGCAAGGGCACCCCGAAGATGCAGGAGATCGCCGGAGCGGTTCAGGAGGGCGCTCAGGCGTACCTGCTGCGGCAGTTCAAGACGCTCGGCATCTTCGTCGTCATCGCCGTCGTACTTCTCTTCTTCCTGCCCGTCACCGAGGTCAGCGGCAGCGAGACCGGGGTGAAGATCGGCCGGTCGCTGTTCTTCATCGTCGGCGCGCTGTTCAGCTCGGCGATCGGCGGCGCGGGCATGTGGCTCGCTACCCGGGCGAACCTGCGGGTCGCCGCGGCGGCGCGCAAGGGCGGCGGTGGTCGGACGAGGGCGATGCAGATCGCTTTCCGCACCGGCGGCGTGGTGGGTTTTCTCACAGTCGGTCTGGGTCTGTTCGGAGCCGCGCTGGTCGTGCTGATCTACCGCGGTGACGCGCCCGTGGTGCTCGAGGGCTTCGGTTTCGGCGCCGCCCTGCTCGCCATGTTCATGCGGGTCGGCGGTGGCATCTTCACCAAGGCGGCCGACGTGGGCGCGGACCTCGTGGGCAAGGTGGAGCAGAACATCCCCGAGGACGACCCGCGCAACGCGGCCACGATCGCCGACAACGTGGGCGACAACGTGGGCGACTGCGCCGGTATGGCGGCCGACCTCTTCGAGTCGTACGCGGTCACCCTGGTCGCCGCGCTGATCCTCGGCCGGGCCGTGTGGGGCACCGACGGGCTTGTGTTCCCGCTCATCGTGAGCTCCATCGGCGTCCTGGTGGCGATCATCGGCGTCTTCATCACGCGCCTGCGCCCCTCCGACCGCTCCGGGATGGTGGCGATCAACCGGGCCTTCTACATCTCGGCCGCGCTCGGCGCCGTGCTGGTGGCGATCGCGTCGTTCGCCTTCCTGCCGGCCTCGTTCGCCGAGCTCGGCGGGGATTTCGCCGAGCGCGCGGGCAACCCGCGGTGGATCGCCATCGGCTCGGTCGTCATCGGTATCGCGCTCGCGGCGATCATCCAGGCGCTCACCGGGTACTTCACCGAGACCGACCGTCGCCCGGTCAACGACATCGGCAAGTCGTCCGAGACCGGTCCCGCGACCGTGGTTCTCTCCGGTATCTCCGTGGGCTTCGAGTCGGCCGTNTACTCNGCCCTGGTGATCGCGGCCGGCGTCTTCGGCGCNTACCTGATCGGNGGCGGCGGNACGGTCGCGCTNTTCGCGGTGGCGCTNGCCGGCACCGGTCTGCTCACCACGGTCGGCGTGATCGTGGCCATGGACACGTTCGGCCCGATCTCCGACAACGCCCAGGGCATCGCCGAGATGTCGGGNGACATCGACCAGGCCGGCGCTCGCACGCTCACCGANCTCGACGCGGTCGGCAACACCACCAAGGCGATCACCAAGGGCATCGCGATCGCGACCGCCGTGCTGGCCGCGACCGCGCTCTTCGGCTCGTACACCGACACGGTGACGAACGCGCTTCGTACGGCCGGCTCGGAGCTGGACCTGGACGAGCTGCTCAACGTCTCCGACCCGCGGAACCTGGTCGGCCTGCTCGCCGGCGCCGCCGTGGTCTTCCTCTTCTCCGGGCTGGCCATCAACGCGGTCTCCCGGGCGGCCATGGCGGTCGTCTTCGAGGTCCGGCGGCAGTTCCAGTCGTTCCCGGGGATCATGGACGGCACGCAGCGGCCCGAGTACGGCAAGGTGGTCGACATCTGCACCCGGGACGCGCAGCGTGAGCTGCTCACCCCCGGTCTGCTCGCGATCATGGCGCCGATCGCCGTGGGCTTCGGCCTCGGCGCGGGTGCCCTCGCTTCCTACCTGGCCGGCGCCATCGGGGCGGGCACGCTCATGGCGCTCTTCCTGGCCAACTCCGGCGGCGCCTGGGACAACGCCAAGAAGATGGTCGAGGACGGCAAGCACGGCGGTAAGGGCTCCCCGGCCCACGCCGCGACCGTCATCGGCGACACCGTGGGTGACCCGTTCAAGGACACCGCCGGTCCGGCCATCAACCCGCTGATCAAGGTGATGAACCTGGTCTCCCTGCTGATCGCGCCCGCCGTGATCCTGTGGAGCACTGGCACCGAGCAGAACANGGGCCTGCGCGTGACCATCGCGATCGTGGCCCTGNCGGTGCTCGTCGCCGTGGTCACGTTCAGCAAGCGCAAGCCGTTCGTGACCGCAGCCGAGATCACGGCCTCGTCCGGGTCCGCGACGCGGCCCGCGGCGAAGGGCGCCCGGCCGAAGGCGGGCACCAAGCGGTAAGACGGCCTCAGGCCGACGGCCCTCAGACGGGCCTTCAGCGCGATAGCGGGCGTCGACCCCGACCGGGTCGGCGCCCGCTTCACGTCGACTGGTGGGTCGGGTTCTCGGTCGGTGCGTCGGGCCTGGGCCGCCGTGTCGGGATCTCGGCCGGCGTGTCGGGACCTCGGCCGGCGTGTCGGGACCTCGGTCCGGGGTGTCGGGACCTCGGTTCGGGGTGTCGGGGTCTAGTCATGATCGCCGTGAGGCATTGGCGGTGGTTTCGGTGCGTGTGTGCCTCACCCTGATCTTCGACCATGATCGCGGTGAGGCGTCTCCCGGCATCCGCGAGCATGATCGCCTCACCGTGATCATGGCGAGGGGGCGCGATCATGGCCAGGGGGCGATCATGGCGAGGGGGGCGCGATCATGGCCAGGGCGCGATCATGGCGGAGCCACGATCATGGCGGGGCCGCGATCATGGTGGGGCCGCGATCATGGCGAAAGGCCCGAAAGGGCGGGGAGATGTCAAGCCACAGGGGTACCCGGAACCACGGGGAGCGCGGGTGAGGCGCACCGAGGGGCGGCGGTCAGTCGTCGCAGCGCGGGGGCGAGGGCGTTGATCAGTCGTAGCGCCAGCGATCGTCGGCGTCGCGAGGCGGTCGCCCGCCTGCGGCGCGGGGATCGCGGATCGCCCGGCCCGTCCCGGTCGTCGGTCCCGGGTCGGTCACGGCGCGGCCGTACCCGGTCGCCGGCCCTGGGTCGGTGACGGCGCGGCCGTACCCGGTGGTCGGTCCCGGGTCGGTGACGGCGCGGCCGTACCCGGTGGTCGGTCCCGGGTCGGTGACGGCGCGGCCGTACCCGGTCGCCGGCCCGGGCTCGCGGCTCGGCGGAACGGCACCGCTGGCTGGCCGGGGGTACGCCGTGGGGCTGCCGGGGCGGCTGACCGCCGGCCACGCGCGGGCGGTTTCGCCGAGCGGTCCGCCCCGGCCCGGCTCCGTCGGGTAGGGCCCGGGTTCCGTCGGGTAGGGCGGGCGGGGTACGCGGGCGCTCGCGGGGGCCCGCGTCGGCCACGCCATGGGCCGTCGGCCGTCGCTGCGCCGGTCACCCGCCGGGCCCGGACCGTACGCCTCCGCAAAGTGACGACCCGGGGCCCAGAAGGTCAGGATCAGGGTGACCACGCCGGTGAACACCAGCAGTCCGGCGAGGACATAGACAATCGTCGGCACCGTTGAGTTCGGGGGCACGGCGGCCGCCGTCTCCGGCAGAGGAGCGATCGAGTAGCTCGGTCCGGCCTCGAAGGTCGGTACGACGCCGGGGTCGGTGTTGGGCGGGGTGGTGACGACACCCCGGATGTCGACGGTGACGCTGGCGCTGCCGAGCAGCTCGCCCCGGGCGTACGCGCCGACCGTGACCACCGCCTGGCCACTGGGTGCGTGGTCCCGGAAGTAGATGGTGAAGTCGATGCGCCGCCGGGCGTTCCCGCCGCTGCGGCTCAGGTCGAACGCCGTCGCGTCGGTGAAGATCACCGTGCCGTCCCCGGTCACCTGGTAAGGCAGATCCACCCCGTCGCGCTGCACGGAGAGCGAGTCCGGGGGAGCCTCCGGCAGCGCGACCGCGATCATGGTGAAGACGCCGCTGATCGACTCGCGGGATTCGTTGCTGAAGGTCACCCGGAAGTCGTCGACCTCGCCCGCCTGCAGCGAGCCTGTCAGGTCGTCGATCGTGACCCTGACCTCCCCCGCGGCGTGGGCCGGGCTCGCCGCGAGAAGGACCACCAGGAGCGCCGCCGCGACCGCCGACGCCACTGCCGCCATGCGCCTCCCCAGGCGACTCAGTGGCCCCGGGCGCCACTGAGGGGCCGTGTCCTGCTGCGCCGGCCGGGGTCCGTACGCCGCCGGCCGGGTTCCGTACGGCGCCGGTCGGGGTCCGGCCGGCCGCGGGAGGATCGGTGGGCACAGCTCATGGCGCGGGGGCGTCGGGGCCATGCCCGGGGTGCGCAGCCCGTAGGTGCTGACTGTCATGCCCACCTCTGTTCGGTGCACCGGACGAATCGAGTGTCACCGTATACCGCGACGTTGGCCGTGCACGTCGTCCGCGTGGGCGGGCGGGTGTCTAGGCTGCGCTGCATGCGCCGGCTGTTGACCGTGGCCCTGACCGCCGTGATCATTCTCGGCGGCTGCTCCCGGTCCAGCCTGTCGCCCGATGTCTGGGTCGCGTCGGTGTGCAACGCGCTCGCCACGTGGCGGGCCACGATCACCGAGCTCAACCAGCGCGCGGCCACCGCGATGACGCACGTCACCACCATCGAGGACACCCGCCGGACTCTCGTGAACTTGGTCTCGCACGCCCGCGACGCCACCGAGACCGCGCGGGCTGCGGTCGAGGCGGCCGGCGTGCCGGATGTGTCCGGGGGTGAGTCGGTGGCGCAGGCGTTCGAGCGGTCCCTGGCGTCGACTCGCGACGCGTACGACACGGCGTCGAAGAGCCTGCAGGCGCTGCCCGGGGGCGATCCCACCGCCTTCTACGACGGTGTGGTCGACGTCATGGACCGGCTCATGCGGCGGTACGAGCAGGCCAGCGCGGACCTGTCCGTGTTGGACTCGCCCGAGCTGCGGGCGGCGTTCGAACGGTCGCCGGAGTGTCAGTAACCCGACGGATGCCGCACAGGATCGGACATATCCGCCAATTACGGCATATGCCGGAGTACGTACGCTCTCACCTGCGGTGTTGCCCCCAGCCCCTGACGTCACCGCGCTAGCCTGCATGAGGTATACGCATTGGCCGGTCGCCCGTACCCGGGTTCCGGAGGCGTGGGCCTTCCGGTGGGGTGTGGGGTTGGGCGTTTGCCGGACCGGTCAGTGGCGTCCGTGTACCGTGTTGTCGCACTCGCAACGGGTACGGGTGGGCGGTGCTGTGGGTGGGTCCACGTTACCGTGCGTAACGGGGGCCGGCGGGGATCGTGAGGAGCAGGGTGGCACAGGCTAAGACACAACGCCTGGTGATCGTGGAGTCGCCCGCGAAGGCGAAGAAGATCGCCGACTTTCTTGGCGACGGGTACGTCGTCGAGGCCAGCATGGGCCACGTCCGGGACCTGCCGCGGAACGCGGCCGACGTGCCCGCGAAGTACAAGGGCGAGCCCTGGGCCAGCCTGGGCATCGACGTGGATAACGACTTCGCCCCGCTCTACATCGTGACCCCCGACCGGGCCAAGCAGGTCAACCGGCTGAAGTCCCTGCTCAAGGAGTGCGACGAGCTGCTGCTCGCCACCGACGAGGACCGCGAGGGCGAGGCGATCGCCTGGCACCTGGTGGAGACCCTGCGGCCCCGGGTCCCGGTGCGGCGGATGGTCTTCCACGAGATCACCCGGCCGGCCATCCAGGCGGCCGTGGCCAACCCGCGCGACATCGACCACGCCCTGGTGGAGGCCCAGGAGGCCCGGCGCAAGCTGGACCGGCTCTACGGCTACGAGGTCTCCCCCGTCCTGTGGAAGAAGATCATGCCGAAGGGGCCGGACGGCCGGGCCCTGTCGGCCGGGCGGGTCCAGTCCGTGGCCACCCGGATCGTGGTCGACCGCGAGCGGGAGCGGATGCGCTTCCGCAGCGCCGAGTACTGGGACGTCAAGGCCGTGCTCGCGGTGGGCAACGCCGGCCAGGCGGAGCAGGCCGACGAGGGCCCCCGGTCGTTCGCGGCCACCATGGTCTCCCTCAACGGCGAGCGGCTCGCCACCGGCAAGGACTTCGAGCCCACGACCGGCCAGGTGCGGCCCGACGCGGGTGTGGTCCACCTGCGCGAGGACCGGGCCCGCCAGATCGCGACCGGCCTTCAGGGCCGCCCGTTCGAGGTCGTCCGGGTGGAGGAGAAGCCGTACCGCCGCCGGCCGTACGCGCCCTTCATCACTTCGACGCTGCAGCAGGAGGCGGGCCGGAAGCTGCGCTACTCCGCGGCTCAGACCATGCGCGTGGCTCAGCGGCTCTACGAGAACGGCTACATCACCTATATGCGGACCGACTCGGTGAACCTCGCCGAGAGCGCGGTGGCCGCGGCCCGGGCCCAGATCGCCGAGCTGTACGGGGAGCGCTTCCTGCCGCCACAGCCGCGGACCTATGCGGGCAAGGTGAAGAACGCGCAGGAGGCGCACGAGGCGATCCGGCCGGCCGGTGACGTGTTCCGCGTCCCGGGCGAGGTCGCGGGGGAACTGTCTACAGAGGAGTTCCGGCTCTACGAGCTGATCTGGCGGCGCACGATCGCGTCGCAGATGACCGACGCGGTCGGCAGCTCGGTGTCGGTGCGCATCCGCGCCACCGCCGAGTCGGGCGAGGAGTGCGAGTTCTCGGCCACCGGCAAGACCATCACCGACCCGGGCTTCCTCAAGGTGTACGTGGAGTCCACTGAGGACTCGGACGACGCCGACGACGCCGAGCACCGCCTGCCCGCGCTGACCCAGGGCCAGCGCCTGACGGCCGACTCGCTCGAGGCGGTGGGCCACTCGACCCAGCCGCCGGCGCGCTACACCGAGCCGTCGCTGGTGAAGGCGCTGGAGGAGCTGGGCATCGGCCGCCCGTCGACGTACGCGTCGATCATGCAGACCATCCAGGAACGCGGATACGTCTTCAAGCGGGGGCAGGCCCTCGTGCCGTCGTTCCTGGCGTTCGCGGTGGTGACGCTGCTCGAGAACCACTTCCCGCGGCTGGTGGACTTCGAGTTCACCGCGGCCATGGAGAACGAGCTGGACGAGATCGCGGCCGGCGAGGCGGCGGCCCTGGACTTCCTGCGTGCGTTCTACTTCGGCACGCCCACCGGGTCCCCGTCCCGCCAGGGCGGCGCGGCGCAGACCATCGCCGCCAGCGGCGGGCTGAAGCGGATGGTGACCGAGAACCTGGGCGAGATCGATGCCCGGGGGATCAACTCGATTCCGCTCTTCACCGACGAGGCCGGGCGGGAGGTCGTGGTCCGGGTCGGCCGGTACGGCCCGTACCTGCAGCGGTCGATGCCCACGCCGAACGGCGGGCCGCCGCCGGAGGGCGACGGCGAGGNCGGNGAGGACCGGGTCTCGCTGCCCGAGGGCATCGCGCCCGACGAGCTCACCCCGGAGAAGGTCAACGAGCTGTTCCTCAGCGGCGGCGGTGAGCGCAAGCTCGGCGAGCACCCGGAGACGGGCGAGCCGGTCGTGCTCAAGTCCGGGCGGTACGGCCCCTACGTGACCACGGGGGACCGCAACGCGTCGCTGCTGCGGTCGATGTCCCCGGAGACCGTGACGCTCGAGGACGCCCTGAAGGTCCTCTCGCTGCCCCGGCTGGTCGGCGTCGACCCGGACGGCAACGAGATCTACGCCGGACCCGGGCGGTTCGGACCGTACATCCGGCGCGGCGACGACTACCGCTCCCTCGCCGACGAGGAGCAGATCTTCACGATCACGCTGCCTGAGGCGCTGGAGCTGCTCAACGCGCCGAAGACCCGGCAGCGGCGGGCCCCGGCGCCGCCGCTGAAGGAGCTCGGCCCCGACCCGCTCACGGAACGGCCGGTGGTCGTCAAGGACGGCCGGTTCGGCCCGGTACATCACCGACGGCGAGGTCAACGTGTCGCTGCGGCGAGGGCAGTCGATCGAGTCGCTCACCCTCGAGCAGGCCAGCGAGATGCTCGCCGAGAAGCGGGCCAAGGGGCCGACGCCGCGCAAGCGGACCAGCCGGGCGGCCAAGGCGACCGCAGCCACGGCCCCCGCGGCCCCGGCCACGAAGGCGACCGCCAAGAAGACGACCGCGAAGAAGACGACCGCGAAGAAGGCGGCGGCGAAGAAGGCCACGGCCTCCGAGCCGGCCGAGTAGGCGGCCTTTCAGAGGCAGCCGGATCGGGCGCCGACGGGCACGGGCGCGTTGCCTGGTGCACGCCCCGACCCGGGAAGCGCCGACTGGTCAGCGCCCGGCGAGATACCGCCGAACGGCGGCGTCCGCGCGACGGCTCAGTCGCCCAGGATCTGGCGGGTGTAGTCGTTGGCGAAGACGCGGTCCGGGTCGACCCGGTCGCGAACGGCCAGGAAGTCGTCGAAGCGCGGGTAGGCCGGGCGCAGGTCGGCTGCGGTGCGCCAGTGCAGCTTGCCCCAGTGCGGCCGGCCGCCCAGTGCTGTACAGGCCGANTCGAAGGCCCGGAAGTACCGTTCGTAGGGCATGCCTACGAATTGATGAATAGCAATATAAGCGTTGTCNCGGCCGTACCCGTGCGACAGCCAGATGTCGTCGGCCGCCGTGAACCGCACCTCGACCGGGAAGGCGACGCGGTCCGGCACGGTGTCGATGATCTTCCGAAGGGCGGTGAAGGCCTCGGGCAGCGCCTCGCGGGGAAGGCCGTACTCCATCTCGACGAAGCGCACGCGCCGCGGCGAGGTGAAGACGAGGTCGGAGCGTTCCGTGTAGTTGCGGGGGGACACCAGGCGCGCGGTCGTGCGCATGAGGGTGGGCGTCCAGGCCGGCACGGCCCGGGCCAGCCGGACCACGGTCCCGAGGGCGGTGTTCTCCATCAGGTCCTCGTTGAACCAGGCGGAGAACCGGCTGCGCGGGCGGTCGTCCACGTCCACCCGGTTGTTGGTCTTGGTGAGCACCCGCTCCGTGTAGGGGAACCAGTAGAACTCGAAGTGGTCGTTGGCGGCGACCCGTTCGTCGACGCTGGCGAGCACGTCGGCCAGCGCCGCGGTGCGCTCGTCGGCGTGCAGGACGAAGGCGTCCGTCGTCCGCAGGGTCACCTCGGTGACCACCCCGACTGCCCCCACTCCCACCAGCGCGGCCGCGAAGAGGTCGGGCTCGACCGTGGGCGAGCAGCGCTTGATCTCGCCCGTGCCGGTCACGACTTCCAGCTCGGCCACGAACGTCGACAGGCAGCCGTACGCCCGTCCGGTGCCGTGCGTGCCGGTGGCGAGCGCTCCCGAGATGGTCTGGACGGCGATGTCGCCGAGGTTCGGCATGGCCAGGCCGCGTCGGGCCAGCTCGGCGTTGATGACGTGCAGGGGCGTGCCGGCCCGGACCCGGACCAGCTTCGTGGCCGGGTCGGCGTCGACGATGCCGGTCAGCCCGGACAGGTCCAGCCGCGTGCCGGTGGTCGCGGCCGCGGCGGTGAAGGAGTGCCCCGAGCCCACCGGCTTGACCGTGCCGCCGGCGGCGCGGACGTTGCGAACGACCTCGGCGACCTCGTCCGGGCTCGTGGGCCGGGCCACCGCGGCGGCGACCGAGGTCTGGTTGCCAGCCCAGTTACGCCAGCTCAGGCCCACCGTCGCGGTTGTCATGACATGTGAATACTCCTCATATCTCACCCCGTCAATAACGAGATCGCCCCCTGGGGCAGAATGGGGCGGGTTGTCCAGCTCAGGCGTCTGGGGTGGGAGGGAACGCCGGGGCTGTTGGGGGGAGTTGTGACGGCACGGACGAACTCCGGGGGGCCGCTGCGCCGAACGCCCGTCCAGGTGCGCAGCCTGGCCAAGGTGGCACGCATGCTCGATGCCTGTGCCGAGATCGTGGACGAGGTCGGGTACGAAGGGCTCACCACCACGCTCATCGCGGAGCGCGCCGACGTGGCGATCGGGTCGGTGTACCAGTTCTTTCCCGACAAGCGCGCGGTGGTCGCCGCGCTCACCCAGCGCAATCTTGAGGCCTACGTCCGGCGGCTCGCCGACCGGATGAGCAGCGGCGGGATGAGTCGGTGGGTGGAGGCGGTCGACGCCGCGTTGGACGAGTACATCGATATGCACCGCAACGTGCCGGGCTTCAAGACCCTGCACTTCGGCGACGTGGTCGACCTGAATCTGCTCGACCCGGAACGGGACAACAACGCGGTCATCGTCGACAACCTCGGCCGGTTGCTCGAGCAGCACTTCGGCCTGACCCGGACCGACGAGCTCGCGTTCGCCCTCGCCATGGCGGTGGAGATGGCCGACGCGCTGGTGAAGGCGGCCTTCCGCTACCAGGTCAACGGCGACGAGCGCATCCTCACCGAGGCCAAGACGATCATCCGCGACTACCTGGACCGCCGCATCAATCGCGGCGACGATGATCAAACTGGGGTCAGTCGATCGGATGAGGCGGTTGGCGACAGCCGGCCGGCGGCGACGCCGGGGTAGCCGTACGCCGAGGGCCGTCGTCGCGGCCGGTTCAGGGGCCTCTCCGGCCGGCGGCCCCCGCCGTCGGCTGCGGTTCAGCCTTCGGTCAGAGGAAGGCCGGGGCGCCGTCGCCCCGGTAGGTGGGGACCGTACGTTCGATCGTCTCGCCCCGCAGCAGGTGCAGCGCATCGACGTGTTCGCACAGCTCGCCCGCCTTGGCGTGGCGCCACCAGACCCGGTCGCCCGGGCGCAGGCCGTCGGCCGCCGCCCCGGCCAGCGGGGTCTGCACCTCGCCCGCCCCCTCGGTGGGCAGCAGCCGGAGCCCGGGCGGGAAGACCGGCGTGGGCAGGCGGGACGGCTCGGCCGGTCCGGAGGCGATCCAGCCGCCCCCGTGCACGGTGACCAGGCCCGGACCGGGGCGGCGCACCACCGACGTGGCGAAGAACGCGGCCGGCCGGGGCCGCCAGGACCGGTACGCGTCGAACAGGGTCGGCCCGAACAGGCCCGANCCCGCGGTCACCTCGGTCACGGCCGGGTCGGCNGCGGTCAGGCCGACGCTGCCGGTGCCNCCNCCGTTGACGAACTCCANNTCGGCGACCGCCCGGACCGCGNNGACNGCCNCGGCCCGCCGGCGGAGCANNTCNCGGAACGAGCGGCGCTGGATCANNCGGATCGCCCNGCCGTAGAGCGGCCGGCCCGGCGGGGCGTCGCCCAGNCCGGCGATGTGGGCCTCGTACGACATNACCCCGACNAGNCGGAANCCGGGCCGGGCGACCACCTGGGCGGCNANNGCGGCCAGGTCGGNNGGCGNGTGCAGGGGCGAGCGGCGNACGCCGATGTGAACCCCGGGCAGCGGGCGCCAGGAGGCGTCCAGATCGAGGCAGACCCGCAGCGCGGGGCGGGCGCCGGGCGCCACCACGGCGTCGACGAGGTCGAGCTGGTCGACGCCGTCGACCATCAGCGTGATCGCGCCGGCGAGCTCGTCGGAGGCCGCGAGCTCGGCGATCCCGGCCCGGTGCGCGGTGGGGTACCCCACAAGGACGTCGTCGCTGATGCCGGACCGCACGAGCCAGATGGCCTCGGGCAGGGCGTACGCCATCACACCCCGCCAGCCGGGCCGGCCCAGCACCGCGCGCAGCAGCTCCCGACACCGGACGGACTTGCTGGCCACCCGGACGGACCGCCCGCCCGCCCGCTGGACCAGGCTGTCGGCGTTCGTCTCGAAAGCGTCCAGGTCGATGACCGCGAACGGCGGATCGAGGTCGGCCGTGGCCGCGTCGAGCCGGCTACCGGTCACGGTCCGGTCCGTGCTGGTTACGTCCGGTCGCGTTCCCACGACAGCACCGTAGACCGCCCGCCCTCATATGTGAAAGGTCCTCGCGATTTGCGGTTGCCGAGGGCTGGTGTCAGGAAGGACGCCCTGTTGACGTCTAGTGCCCAGGAGGGAGTCCTTCCTGGCATCCGGGGCGGGTTCCGGGCCCGCTCAGGGTCGGCTCAGGGTGGACAGGAAGTCTGGTGTTCCGCGACCGTGGCTAAGAGCGCCACGGTGCCCCGGCGTGCCCTGTGTGGTCAGCGAGCCCGGTGGCCGGGGCGCGGGTTACAGTGGGCCGCACGACGGGCCCACCGGGCGGCGACGCGGAGGTGGCATCATCAACAACGCGAGGGACGCTGGCTCCGCAGCCGAGCCGCCTCGCCCGATGTCGGTCACGGAGAGCGCGGTACACGCGACGACCGAGCCATCGGGCCTGCCTGCGCTGCTCGGGATCCTGCGCATCCGACCGTTCCGTCGTCTGTGGCTCGTCCTCGGCTCGGCCTCGCTCGGCGACTGGCTGGGCCTGCTCGCCACCGCCCTGTTCGCCCAGTCGCAGGTCACCGGCAAGACGGCCCAGGGTGCCGCGTTCGGTGGTGTGATCGCGGTGCGCCTACTGCCGGCCCTCATCCTCGGGCCGGTGGCCGGGGTGCTGGCCGACCGGTTCGACCGCCGGATGACCATGGTCGTCTGCGACCTGATCCGGTTCGTGCTCCTCGCCTCGATCCCGGCCGCACCGCTGTTCCTGGACAGCTCGGCCCAGGTCGTCGCCTGGATCGCGATCGCCACGATCCTGGTCGAGGCGGTCACCATGCTCTGGCTGCCCGCCAAGGACGCGGCCGTACCCAACCTCGGTGCCCCGGGCGCGCCTGGAGGCGGCCAACCAGCTCTCGCTGGCCACCACGTACGGCATCACCCCAGTGGCGGCGGCCCTGCTGCTGGCGGCCCTGCTCTCCATCCTGTCCGGGCAGCAGAACCACCCGTTCCTCGACCCGATCCGGCTCTCGCTCTACTTCCTCGCCTTCACCCGGCTGGCCAGCGCCGCCGTCGTCTTCTTCGGCATCCGGGAGATCAGCGGGCACCGCGACGCCCGCGAGTCGGCCGACACCCGCACTCCCGGCGTGTTCCGCCAGTTCGTGGAGGGCTGGGCGTACGTCGGTCGGACCCGGATGGTCCGCGGCCTCGTGCTCGGCATCCTGGCCGCCTTCGCCGCGGCCGGCATGGTGGTCGGCAGCGCCCAGTTCTACGCGCAGTCGCTGTCGGCCGGTGAGTCGGCGTTCGCCGTGCTGTTCGCGATGATCTTCATCGGGCTCGCCCTCGGCATCGCCGGGGGGCCGAAGCTCGTGGGTCCGCTCTCCCGGCGTCGCTGGTTCGGCATGTCGATCGTGCTCGCCGGGATCACGGTCGCGCTCATGGCGTTCGCCTGGCACCTGACCGTGGCGATCATCCTGACGCTGATCGTGGGCGCGGCGGCCGGCATGGCCTTCCTGGCCGGCACGACCCTGCTCGGCGGCGAGGTCGAGGACGAGGTCCGGGGCCGCGTGTTCGCCTTCGTCAACATGTCGACCCGGATCGTGCTCATGCTGGCGATCGCGCTGGCCAGCGTGCTCGTCGGGCTCGGCAACGAGGTGCGGCTGTCCCTGTGGAGCGACCTGACGGTCACCGTGTCGATGACCCGGATCCTGCTGATCGCGGCCGGCGCCCTGGCCGCGCTGGCAGGGGTCGCCGCGTTCCGGCAAATGGACGACAAGCCCGGGGTGGCGGTGCTGGCCGACCTGTGGGCGGCGCTGCGGGGCCGGCTGCTCGCCGTGCCGGACACCGGACCCCACCGGGGGCTGTTCATCGCGTTCGAAGGCGGCGAGGGCTCGGGGAAGACCACCCAGGTCGAGCGGCTCGCGGAGGCGCTGCGGGCCGACGGGTGGGACGTGGTGGTCACCCGCGAGCCGGGGGCCACCGAGATCGGCCGGCGCATCCGCGGTCTGCTGCTCGAACCGACCTCCGGGGTCTCCGGCACGGTGACCCTGGCGCCCCGGGCCGAGGCCCTGCTCTATGCGGCGGACCGGGCCCACCACGTGGCCAGCGTGGTCCGGCCGGCGCTGGCCGAGGGGCGCATCGTGATCAGCGATCGGTACGCCGACTCGTCGCTGGCCTACCAGGGAGCCGGGCGGACCCTGCCGGTCGAGGAGATCTCCTGGCTGTCGGCATGGGCCACCGGTGGCCTGCTGCCCGACCTGGTCGTGCTGCTCGACATCGACCCGGCCGTCGGCCTGGCCCGGGTGGCCGACCGGGGTCAGGCCGACCGGCTTGAGGCCGAGAACATCGCCTTCCACGAGCGGGTCCGGTACGCGTTCCTCGACCTGGCCAATCAGGACCCCAAGCGATACCTGGTCATCGACGCCACCCGCCCGCCGGACGAGATCACCCGCGAGGTGGTGGAGCGGGTCCACTCCATGCTGCCGGACCAGTCCGATGTGGATGGCAGCCGCAACGGGCACGTCTCGTTCCGGGTCACCGAGGTTCCCACCCCGCCGCCGACCCCGGCTCCCGATTCCCAACAGTGGACGGTCGACAGCCGGGTCAGCGTCGGCAACGGGCGGGTCGTCCGTCGGGCCGACCAGACCCTGCGTCACGCCCCTCACCCGTCGCGGGAGCGCACGTGACGGTCGCGCACGCGACGGCGCCGCCGCTGGTGGGCGATCCACCCCCGGTCTTTCGGCGGCTGGTCGGCCAGGACGACGCCGTGGCGACCCTGAGCGCCGCCGCACGGGCGGCCGCGTCGATCGTCGCCGCCGACCAGGCCGGGGACGACGGCCCGGCGTCTGCGGCGGCCCGGGGGGAGAACCCGTCGACGGCGGCCATGACCCACGCCTGGCTGTTCACCGGACCTCCCGGCTCGGGGCGCTCGGTCGCGGCCCGGGCCTTCGCGGCCGCCCTGCAGTGCGCCCAGGGTGGCTGCGGTGCCTGCGCCGACTGCCACCAGGCGCTCGCCGGAACGCACAGCGACGTCCGGTACGTGGTCCCGGCCGGCCTGTCCATCTCGGTCAAGGAGATGCGGGACCTGGTGTGGCGGGCGGCCGGAGCGCCGGTCGCGGGTCGGTGGCAGATCGTGCTCATCGAGGACGCCGACCGGCTGACCGAGCAGGCCAGCAACGCGCTGCTCAAGGCCGTGGAGGAGCCGTCCCCCCGCACGGTGTTCCTGCTCTGTACGCCGTCGCTGCACCCGGACGACATCTCGGTGACCATCCGCTCCCGGTGCCGGACCGTGGTGCTGCGGACACCGCCGGCTCAGGCGATCGCCGAGATGCTCGTGGCGGAGGGCCACGACCCCGACACGGCCGCCTGGGCCGCGGCGGCCGCCCAGGGCCACATCGGCCGGGCTCGCTGGCTCGCGCGGGACGAGGGCGCCCGGCAACGCCGGACCGCCGTGCTTGCCGTGCCCCGCCAGCTCACCAACATCGGTGCCTGCTTCGATCTTGCCCGCGTCCTGGTCGAGGCGGCCGAGGCCGAGGCGAAGGCCAGCATGGCCGAGCTGGACGCCAAGGAGCGCGCCGAGCTCGAGGTCGCGCTCGGAGCCGGGGGTACCGGTAAGGGCGCCGCCGCGGCCGCGCGCTCCGGGGCCGCCGCCCTCAAGGAGCTGGAGGAGCGCCAGAAGACCCGCCAGAAGCGGGCGCTGCGCGACGCGCTCGACCGGGCCCTAGTCGACCTGGCCGGCTTCTACCGGGACGTGCTGCTGCGTCGGGTCGGGGCCGCGGTGCCCCCCGTGCACGGGGACGTGGCCCGGGAGGTCGCCGCCTTCGCCGAGAAGTGGACGCCGGAGAGCATCCTGCGCCGGCTGGAGGCGGTGCTCGAGTGCCGGGCCGCCATCGACGCCAACGTCAAGCCACAGATCGCCGTCGAGGCGATGATGGTCGCTCTGTGGCGCCCGGAGGCCGCCCACGTGTCAGGAAGGACTCCCTCCTAGCAGGTCGTGTCAGGAAGGACGCCTTCTTGGGCACAAAAGCGCAGGAAGGCGTCCTTCCTGACAACCACCCCGGTCATCGGCCGCCAGTCAGGGTTATCCACAGGTCCGGGATGGGGGCTTGCCGACAGGGTGGGCCGGCACGGTAGCGTGCCCGGCGGGACAGGAGGTCGACCAAACCCGGGGCGAGGGATAACCAGGTGGACGAGGCGTGGATCGAGAAGGCCATCGAGGGTTATCAGCGCATGGAGCGACTGATCGCCGACTTCGACAAGGCCTTGGCCGCGGTCGATGTCACGGTCCACTCGCCCGATGGCCTGGTCACGGTGGTCGTCGCTGCGGACGGAAAGATCAAGGACGTGGTGATCGCGGACGATGCCCGCGACCGGTCACCCCGTGAGCTGTCCCGTTCGGTCCAGGCCGCGGTCGGAGCCGCCGCCGACGCGGCGGTGTGGGCCCGGCAGAAGCTGTACCGGGAGACGTTCGGCGACTATCCGCCGCTGGGGTCCCGGTGACGGAGTTCGCCCATCGCGCACCGGCGCTCGGGGTCGCGGATCCCAGGCGCACCGGCACGGGGGCCGAGGAGGGTGATCGATGATGCTGGCAGGCACGGTCAGGGCGATCCACGCGACCGCCGACCTGCTCGGTGACGCCGAGCAGCGGCTGCCTGCGGTCGATCCCGGCGCCACCGCCTTCGGCGCCCGGGGACTCGGCCTGCTGGGCGAGGTCGGTCAGGAGGCCTATCGACAGTGGCAGGCCGCCCTGAACGCCCGGGCTCAGGAAGCGCGGGCGCACGCCGCCCGGGTGCGGGACCTCGCCGACCTCGTCGATCGCGCGGCGGGCCGGTTCACCGAGGCGCACCACGAGGCCGGGCAGGTGCATCGCGATCTGACGGCCGGCGAGCCGGGGGTGGCTTGATGGACGCCCTGGCCCAGCTCGCNCCCGTGGCCGCGCCCCTNCTGCGGGACGTGGATACCGCCCTGCTGACCCTGGGCGCGCCGCCGACGCATCCGGTCTGGCGTGCCCTGGGCCGGGTTGGCGCGACGCCGGCCGACGTGGTCGCCTTCGTGGCCGACTTGGAGCCGGCGCGGCTGCGGGCGGCGGCTGAGGCGCTGCGTGCGCAGGCGGCGGCCTACGAGCAGGCGTCGCTGCCGCTCGACGCGCCGTGGGAGGGCGAGACGGCCCGGTACTACCGCGTCGTCGCCGCCGCGGCGCAGGAGCACCTCGCCGGGGACGGGCCCAGCCTGGCCTCGCGCCTGCGGGAGCAGGCGTCCTATGTGGAGCGTTGGGCCGAGTGGCAGCAGGGGCTGCGCGACAGCCTCGCCCGGGTGTTGGCCCAGGCCATGACCTCCAGCCAGGCGGTCGCCCTGCGGTCGCAGATGGTGCGGCCGACCGAGGTGGACGGGTTGCCGGCGGCGGTGCAGGCCGCGGCCGACATCGCCGTGGCCCTGCTCGGCGTGGCCGAGGACGCGGCGGAGGCCGGCCGCGACGTGATCCGGGCGGCGTCGGGCTTGGATGAGCTTCCGTACCGGGAGAACCTGCCGAGCGACCCCTTCGCCAGCTCCGACACCATCCGCGTGGACTGACCGGACCCCGTCGACGCCTCCGCTCGGGTCGCCGGGGTGTGCGGGGTCGCTTGTGTCGCCGGGTGTGCCGGGTCGCTCGTGTCGCCGGGGTGTGCGGGGTCGCCCGCGTCGCCGGGGTGTGCCGGGCCGCCGTGATCGCCGTGAGTCGTTTGGGACGCCCATCCGACCCGAACGCCTCACCGTGATCTCGACCCGAGATCGGCGTGAGGCAATGAGCGGGTGTATTCGCCATTTCTGCCTCACCGCGATCTTGGCGGGCGGGCGTACGGAGGACGATCTGGGCCGGCGTACGGGAGGGCGATCGTGGCGGACGAAACGAAAGATGATCTTGACTGGCGTACGTGAAGCGATCTTGGCCGGCGCACGGAAGGTGATCAAGGCGGGCGTACGGTCGGCTTGCGCTCCTGCGGCAGCATCCGTCCGGCTGACGTAGGGTGCCTGTCGTGGGTCAGCTCTGCGCGGTGACGTTCACCAAGTACGGCCGGCTGTTCTACTTCGACCCCGGAGACATCCAGCCGAAGGTGGGGGACCTGGTGCTCGTGCCCACCGACGACGGCCCGGAGGTCGCTGAGTGCGTGTGGGCCCCGGAGTGGACCGACGTCGACACCAGCGGTTTCCCCAAGCTGCTGGGCTTCGCCGGGCCCGAGGACATCCGCCGGGACGAGCAGATCCGCCGGGCCAAGGCCGAGGCCATGGTGGCCGCCCGCCGGCTGATCCGCGCGCACGAGCTGCCCATGAAGGTGGTGGCGGTCGACCACATTCCGGCCGGCGGCGAGGGCTCGTCCCGCCGGGGCGGCGGGTCGTCCGGGGCGAAGACGACGATCTACTTCACGGCTCCTCACCGGGTCGACTTCCGGGCGCTCGTCCGCGATCTCGGCGCCACCCTGAAGTGCCGGGTCGAGCTGCGTCAGCTCTCGGCCCGCGACTCGGCCCGGGTGCAGGGCGGGATCGGCTCCTGCGGTCGGGACCTGTGCTGCGCCACGTTCCTGACCGACTTCGAGCCGGTCACCATCCGGATGGCCAAGGACCAGGACCTGCCGCTGAACCCCATGCGGATCGCCGGGGCCTGCGGACGTCTGATGTGCTGTCTGAAGTACGAGCACCCGCTGTACGCCGACGCCGGCACGTACCCGAGCCCCGGCACGTTGGTGGAGACCGCGGAGGGGTCGGGGCGGGTGATTTCGAAGTTCCCGCCCGGGGAGTCCGTCGCCATTCGCCTGTCGGCCGACGGCCGGGCCGTACGCTGCCCGGTCGCCGACGTCTGCGGTTCCCGGAAGGCCTTCGAGTCGCGGACGGCGCCCTGACGGCCAGACGTCCACGAGGGGCAGCCGCCGCGCGGAGTCGACCGCCGCGAGCGCAATCGCCGCGAGGCTGGCCATCGGGAGGTGGCCGTCGTGAGCGCGACTCTCGTGAGGGGGTAACCCCGGCGCGGACCGCCCAGGCAATCGCGTACACTCGTTTCTCGTTGCCGCCTTAGCTCAGTCGGTCAGAGCGACGCACTCGTAATGCGTAGGTCCGGGGTTCGATTCCCCGAGGCGGCTCGGTCGGAGCCCTCGTCGGTCTGGGGTTCCATCCCCCTCTTCTTCGCTCAACCCGTCACCCCTGCCTGGTGGTGGGTTACTCTGGCGTGATCGGGGGTTTTCGATCGCTGTCGGCCCGGAGGTGCGTGACGTGCGACGGGACCTGGAGCGTGGCCCCAATCCTGTGGTTGCCCTGCTGCCGCGTTACCTGTTCGCCTCCGCTCTGGTCTCGCAACTGGTCGCCCTGATCGCCGGGTTGCCCTCCATCACCGACATCGCCCGGGGCGTGCTGGCGACGGCGGTGATCGTCGGCCTGATCGCATTGACCTACCTGCTGATCGACTACACGATCGCCCCGGCCGGCAGCCGGGCGCACCGGTTGCGTGGCCTGGCCAGCGGCTGGACATCGGCCATGGTCATTGGCTTCACGTTCGCCTGGTGCCTGGACACGCAGGGCGCCCACGCCGGCTCGGTGTTCGCGATCGAGCTCGTCTCGTTCGTCGGCGGGATGCTGTGCGCCCGGGACGCGCTGCGGTTGGCGCCGATCGATTCGTACGGCGACGTGGCCGTCTAGCTCAGCCACCGTCCGACCCCGGTCACCGCCAGGCCCGTCACCGTCCAGCTCTGACCCCGCCCGGCTCCGCCGCCGTCGGAGTGGCTGACCGTACGGTCGTCGGCTGTTCCTCCGGTCACAGCGCGGCTGGTTGTCGCACAAATCCTTGGACAGGCGCGTCGCCAGGCCGGACCATCGCTGTTCGTGTCAATCGTGGACCTTGTCCGGCGCATTCTCACCCAGGCCACGCCGGATCTGAGCCCGCTGCGGGAGTCCCGGGCCTTCCGGTTGGTCTTCGCCGGGTCGGGGATCTCCGCGATCGGCTCATTCGTCACGTACGTCGCCATCCCGTACCAGGTCTACCTGCTCACCGACGACCCGCTGCTGGTCGGCCTGCTCGGGGTGTGCGAGATCGCGCCGTTGCTGGTCATGGCGCTTGTCGGGGGCGCCCTGGCCGACTACACCGACCGGCGACGCCTGGTGCTGTGGGGCGAGGTCGCCTTCGCCGGGCTGACCCTGGTGCTGCTGCTGCACGCGGCGCTGGGGAGCCCGTACCTGTGGCTGCTCTACGTGGTGGCCGCGTTGATGGCGACCGTCGACGGGGTGCAGCGACCGGCGATGGACGCCATGGTGCCGCGGCTGGTGAAGCCGCAGCAGATCCCGGCCGCGGTCGTGCTCAACACCCTGCGCGGCAACGTGGCCTGGCTGGCCGGGCCGGCGCTGGGCGGCCTGCTGCTGCAGCTCGTACCCCTGCCGATGGTCTTCGCGGTCGACCTCGCCACCTTCGTGGTGAGCATCGCCTGCTTCGCCGCCGTCGGGGCGGTGCCGCCGCCCCCGGCGCCCGAGCGGCCGTCGCTGCGCTCGGTGGCCGCGGGCCTGCGGTACGCCGTCCGCCGGCCGGAGCTGCTCGGCACCTACCTGGTCGACATCAATGCGATGTTCTTCGGTGTCGCGCAGTCGCTGTTCCCGTTCGTGGCCGAGGAGTTCGGCGGGCCGGCGGTGCTGGGTCTGCTCCACGCGGCGCCCGCGGCCGGTTCCCTGCTCGCCAGCCTCGTCTCCCGCTGGACGGGGAAGGTCCACCGGCACGGCCTCGCGGTGACGCTGGCCGCCGGCGCCTGGGGAGCCGCGATCCTCGGCTTCGGGCTGGCGCGCACGCTGTGGCTGGCGCTGCTGTTCCTGTTCCTGGCCGGCGCGGCCGACATGGTGTCGGGGCTGTTCCGGACGGTCATCTGGAACCAGACGATCCCCGACCACATGCGGGGCCGGCTGGCCGGCATCGAAATGCTCTCCTACATGATCGGGCCCACCCTGGGCAACGCCCGGGCCGGCGGCGTGGCCCGACTGACCGGCGTACCCGGGTCGATCGTGGTGGGCGGGGTGCTCTGCCTGGTCGGCACGGTGGCCCTGGCCGCGGCCATGCCCGCCTTCCTGCGCTACGACGGCCGCGAGGGTCTGAAGCGGAAGATCGCCGAAGACGAGGCGTGGGCGGCCCGGGCGCGGGCCGGCGAGTCCACCGACGCTCCCGCCGGGGTCGACCCGGCCGGGCCGGCCGAGGTCGCCCCGGCCGCGACCTGAGGCCACCGGCCGGCTCAGGGGAGCAGGACGGCCAAGGGATCGCCGTGCCGGCTAAGGCGCTTGAGCACCTCCCCGGCCTCCTGCGGCCGGACGGTTCCCCGCTCTACGTCGGCCCAGTCGACCGGTGCGGAGACCGTGGGGGTCGGGGCGGCCCGCAGCGAGTAGGGCGCGATGGTGGTCTTGGCGGCCGCGTTCTGGCTCCAGTCGATGAAGACCTTGCCGGGCCGCAGGTGCTTGGCCATCCGGGCGGTCACCAGGTCGGGCAGGGCGGCGGCGAGGTCCTCGGCCACCTGCTTGGCGTACGCGCTCACCTCATCCGAGGTGCGGGCGCCGTCGAGCCGGGCGAGCAGCTGCATCCCCTTGCGGCCGGAGGTCTTGGCCAGCGGGGTCAGGCCGTCGTACTCGAGCCGCTCCCGCACGGCGACCGCGACCAGGCAGCACTCCGGAAGGCCGGTGCCGGGGCCGGGGTCAAGATCCACCACGAGCAGGTCGGGGTTGCCGGGTCGCCCGTCCACCAGTCTCCACTGTGGAGTGTGGAGCTCGATCGCGGCCAGGTTGGCCAGCCACACCAGGGTGGCCACGCTGTCGACGACGACGAAGTCCAGGGTCTGGCGCCCGCTGGCCGAGCCGGGCACGGGCAGGCGCTGGGTGCGGACCCACGGCGGCGTCCCGGCCGGCTTGTTCTTTTCGAAGAAGCTCCCCCCGTCCACCCCGTCGGGGTAGCGGACCCGGGTCAGCGGCCGGTCGGCCAGGTGGGGCAGCAGGACGTCGGCCACGCGGACGTAGTAGTCGATGACCTCGCCCTTGGTGAACCCGACCTCCGGGTAGAGCACCTTGTCCAGGTTGGACAGTTCCAACTCGTGCCCGTCGACGGCGACCCGGACCCGTTGCTCAGGCATCACCGGTCTCCTCGCCCGACTTGTCCGGCCGGACCCGGACGAACCGCGGGAACCGCAGCCGCCCTTCGCGCGTGATCGCGCCGTACCGGACCTCCACCACGAGCTCGGGCCGCACCCAGGTGGTGCCCACCGCGTCCTCGCGGGGGACCTGGCCCGCGGCGAACGGCGAGGCGTCGGTCCGCAGCGGTGTGAGCCGGTCGAGCAGGTCCCGCTCGGCGGCCGCCGATATGCCGCCGCCCACGCGACCCCGGTAGATGAGCCCGGCGGGTCCGGGCACGCCCACGAGTAGGCCGGACAGTCGTCGGCGACCGGTCCGCCAGCCGCCCACGAGGTAGTCCCCGGTCTGCTCGTTCTTGACCTTGACCCAGTCGGGCGACCGGACGCCCGGCCGGTACGGCGAGGTGAGCCGCTTGGCCACCACGCCCTCCAGAGCGAGCTCCTTGGCCGCGGCCAGGGTCGCCTCTCCGTCGGTGAACCGCGGCGGCACCGTCCACCGCGCCCCGGGGGATGACGCAGGCACGATCGACTCGAGCAGCTCGCGGCGCTCCACATAGGAGGCCCGGGTGACGTCCGTCCCGTTGGCGGCGATGATATCGAAGATCATGTAATCCACGGGGATGGTGGCGGCGAGCGCGCGGGCCCGGGCCGGGTCGCGGACGTGCATCCGTTCGGCCAGGGCGATGAAGTCGGGCCGGCCCTCCCGGTCGAGCTGGACCACCTCCCCGTCGAGAACGGCGTCGGTGATGCCGTGCTCGTTCAGGTACGCGCCGAGCCCGGCGAGCTCCGGGTAGGCCGCGGTGATCTCGGCACCCGAGCGGGCGTAGAAGCGGACCCGGCGGCCGGCCACGACCGCGATGGCCCGTACGCCGTCCCACTTCAGCTCGTAGGCCCAGCCCGGGCCGACCGGCAGGTCGCCCCCGGTGGCGAGCATGGGAGCGACGACGGACGGCACTGATCAACCCTACGACTGTGGGCTCGCGGCGTGCGGGCGTTGCCCGGCCGTACGCGGCCCCGGTCGCGCCGGCCGATCCCGTGACAGCGGCGCACGATCCCGTGACAGCGGCGCACGATCCCGTGACAGCGGCGCACGATCCCGTGACAGCGGCGCACGATCCCGTGACAAGGTGCGAGACTAGGTGGCCACGGGTGCGGCGGGCGGGCCCCGGGTGCGGAAGGAGCAGGTGATGCGAGCCATCTGGAAGGGCGCGGTCTCCTTCGGCCTCGTCTCGATCGGGGTGAAGCTCTACGCGGCCACTGAGGAAAAGGACATCCGGTTCCACCAGGTGCACCGGACGGACGGCGGGCGCATCCGGTACAAGCGGGTCTGCTCCGTCTGCGGTGAGGAAGTCGCCTACGACGACATCGCCAAAGGCTACGACCTCGGCGGGGGCGAGATGGTGGTGCTCACCGACGAGGACTTCGCCGACCTCCCCCTGGCCAGCACGCGGGCGATCGACGTACACCAGTTCGTGCCGGCCGAGCAGGTCGACCCGATCCTGTACAACCGGGCGTACTACCTGGAGCCCGAGGAGGTCGCGGCCAAGCCGTACGTGCTGCTGCGCGACGCCCTGGTGGCGTCGAACCGGGTCGCGATCGTGAAGGTGGCGCTGCGTCAGAAGGAACAGCTCGCCACCCTGCGGGTCCGCGACGGCGTGCTGGTGCTCAACACGATGCTCTGGCCGGATGAGGTCCGTGAGGCGAACTTCGGCTTCCTGGACGAGAACATCACGGTACGTCGGCAGGAGCTGGAGATGGCCACCTCGCTCATCGAGTCCATGTCCGGGGACTTCGACGCTGAGGAGTACACCGACGAGTACCGGGCCGCCCTGCAGCGGGTGATCGACGCCAAGGTCAGCGGGCAGGAGGTCGTCGCGCCGCCGGAGGCCGAGGAGGCGCCGTCGGCCGCCATCGACCTCATGGCCGCGCTGCGAGCGTCCGTCGAGCGCGCCCGCGCCGCCCGTGCGGCCAGTGGGCCGCCGCCGGAGCGGGAGCCGGTGCCACCCACGCCCATCACCGCGGCCAAGTCGGCCAAGAAGGCCACCAAGGCCGCCGATGAACGGGAGAAGGGCGAGGGGGAGAAGAAGGCGCCGAAGAAGGCGGCCCCGCGCAAGGCGGCCGGGGAGAAGGCCACCGGCGAGAAGGCGGCGAAGGCCCCGGCCAAGGCCGCGCCCAAGAAGGCCGCGCCGCGGGCCCGGCGTACGGCCTGAGGCGGGAGGCCCGGCCGGAGCTCGGCCGGACGCCGGACGGTCGCCGGGCCAGCGGCCAGCCCGGTCGGTGCCAGGCCTGGTCAGTCGCGGGAGCGCCCGGCCCGTCGGAAGGCCCGTCAGTCGCGGGGCGTCCAGTAGCGCCGGACGATCTGCAGCTGCTCCTCGGCGCGGGCCAGGTCCTCGGGGCGTGGCCGGGCGGCGTCGCGAGCGCGCATCGCCGCCTGCGGGCTCACCTGGGACGAGCCGCCGCCGACCAGGCCGCGCAGCCCGCGCTCGGCGACGGCGGGATCGAGCTCGGCGCCCGCCCACGCCCCGTCGGACAGCGGGTCGGCCTTGACCGGACGGGACCGCGTCGGGCGCGCGGATTCCGCGGGTGGGTCGGAGTGCGCCGCAGCCGGCTCGTCCCGACTGACCACCACCCGCCGACGACGTCGTTCCGCCACGGCGTCACCGTACAGCGCCGCCGGCCCGGGCTCAGCGCATCTCCCGGGCCGGCGGGTCAGATCTCGCGGCGGTGGTCAGGACGTGCGGCCGTGGGTCCGAAGACGGGCCGTGGGTCAGAACACCTCCTGGGACGAGGGCCCGGGGTGCCACCGGAGCGCCGCGTCGGCCCGGGCGAGGGCACCCGGCGTGTGCTCGATGACCTGGCCGGTGCCGGCGAGCGTCGTCAGCGCGGTGCCGCCGAGGTACGCGGCGCCCAGCGCCCGGATGTCGCAGCTCAGGTCGGGCTCATCGCCGGTGGCCGTGCAGGTCGCGCCGGTCGGTGAGCCGGTCAGCCGCCAGCGCCCCGCGTTGGTCGGCAGCGCGGGGTCGGCCACCTCGATGACCAGGTCGAGGTCGGTGGCGTACCGCCGGGCCGCGAACGCGGCCGGAACGTCGAGTACGCGGACCCACAGCCCGTCGTTCCACCGGGCGTCGATGCGCCGAGGGTCGTTGACCGCGTACAGCAGCGGCTCGTCGGGCGCCGCGTACCGCATCTGCACGGTTTTCGTCAGGTCGATGGACAACAGGTACGCCCAGAGCCCGAGGTACGCCGCCGGGTTCGCCGCCACGTGCTCCATCACATGTACCTCACCGGCCGGTCCGGTGTCGCTCCAGCGGCGCACCGGCCGCCACAGGGCGTACCCGTCGATCGCGCCAGCGTCGTCGTAGTGCGCCACCGCCCGCAGCTCGGCCCCTCCGCGCCGCCACTGGGCAAGGTCGGACAGGCGATAGTCCCAGTGCCGCGGCGTCCGCTCCGACCAACCCGGCCGGTTCCGGTACACCCCGTCGTACAGCCGGACCAGGTCCTCGCGCAGCGCGGCTGGCTCCGCCTCGCGCAGCCGGCCGCCCGGCGTCGGCCCGGTCACGCTCACCTCGAGGCGGTTGATGTCGAGGGAGAGGGACCCGGCCGCGAGGCCGTAGCCGAAGCGTTGGTAGATGCTGCCCTCGCTCGCCCACAGCACGGCCACCGGCTCGCCGGCCGCCCGCGCGTCGTCGAACATCCGCCGCATGAAGCCGGTGAGGATCCCCCGTCGGCGCGCAGGGGACGCCACCGCCACCCCCGTGACGTGCGCGGCCGGAACGACTCCGCCCGGAACCGCCAGGCGCCGGGTCTGAATCGACGCGGTCCCCACCACCTCATCGCTGCGGCGGGCGACCAGGGTCCGGTCGATCTCGGTCACCGCGCGCTCGGTGGTGCTCTGCTCGGCGCTGTGCTCGTCCAGGAAGGCCATCCGGAGTACGCGGTAGATGTCGTCCCAGTCGTGGTCGCGGGCGGTTTCGATGGTGTAGTCGGTCACGGCCTCCGTCCTACCGGTCCGTCGCGGAACGGGCGACGGTATTTCTGGCGGCGGTCCGTGTGGCGGCGGTCCGTGCGGCCGGCCGCGACCGCTGGCCGCGGGATGCCCACCTCGTCCGGACGGACACGAGCCAAAGTCGTTCGTGTCGTTCCGACCAGCCGTGTGCTCGATCGGGCACACTGGCATCTCGCGCCGTCGGCTTGCCCGCGGCGCTCAAGAACAACCCGCGCCATCGGCTTGCCGTGGCGCCTGAAAACACAACTCGGTGCCCACGACTAGCTGCCCAGGTCCGGTGTCGGCGGCGATTCCGGACCAGCTCACAGACTTGGCCAGGAGAAGGCGGTTGGCATGACGGACAAGACGACGGCGGGCATCGAGGCCGAGCCGGACGAGGTCGAGGCGCTACTGCACAACCTCTGTGGGTTCCACCTCGCCGAGCGTGATCCGGTGGCCCGCTACACCGTGCTCACCCGCGAGCAGGTGCTGTACGACGCCCTGGTCCAGGCGATCAAGCGGGAGCGCGGCCGGGCGCTCGCCGAGCTGGTCAACCGGGGTCACCGTCTGACCGAGGTGGCCGCCATGGCCGGCCTGCGCTCGCGCCAGCAGGTGCAGCGGCTGATCCAGATCGGCAATGCCCAGCCGACCCCGGGCGTGGAGGAGGTTCAGGAGGCCTCGCGCCAGTTCGAGGAGCGCCTCGCGGCCGTGGAGGCGACGCTCGACGAGGTGGTCAGCGGCATCTCGGTGGCGAACGAGCCCGCCCCGTCGGCGACCGAGCCCGAGGATATCGGCGCGCTCATGGCCCAGGACCGGCACGTCGAGAGGGAGCCGTACGCCGAGGAGGAACCGTACGTCGAGAAGCAGCCCACCGACACGTTCCCCGCGGTGCCCGTGACGTCGGGCCCCACCGTTCCGGTGACGGCGGGCCTGACCGTGCCCGTGAACCACGTCGAGCCGATCGTCAACGAGGCCGACGACTCGGGCGAGGACGACACGGCGAGCATGTTCGAGCCCACCCAGGTGATGCCCGCCCTGTCGGTGGCCTACCAGCCCACAGTTCCCCTGTCGACCGACCAGTGGCGCTCGGTGACCGACCCCGACGTCACCTGAGCCGGGACGTCACCCGAGCCGGGCGGGGTCCTATCGGAGGGGCGGACGGGAATCGAACCCGCACCGTCAGTTTGGAAGACTGAAGCTCTGCCATTGAGCTACCGCCCCACGGCCAACGCGCGGTGCCCGCGGTCACCATCGGCCGGCATACAGAGTAGCGGTCGACCGCGGCCGACGTCGCGCCCGCTCCCCGGTCGCCGTGTCGCCGGCACCGCGACGACGCAGGCCACGCTCCCAGCACGTAGACTGGCTGCCGCCACGGGGTGTGGCGCAGCTTGGTAGCGCACTCGCTTTGGGAGCGAGGGGCCGTGGGTTCAAATCCCGCCACCCCGACCGGATTCCAGGCATCAAGGATGCCAGTCCTACCCTGATCCATTACGTCGCAGCACCAGTAGGGGAGTACGCCTGTGGAGAGCACCGTCGAGACCCTGAGCCCGACTCGGGTGCGGCTCGCGATCGAGGTGCCGTTTGCCGAGTTGGAGCCCAGCCTGAAGCAGGCGTACAAGGAGATCGGCGCCCAGGTGACGATCCCGGGCTTCCGGAAGGGCAAGGTGCCCCCGGTGGTCCTCGACCAGCGGATCGGCCGGGAGCGGATCCTGAGCGAGGCGGTCCAGGGGGCCATCCCGGGGCAGCTGCTCGCCGCGGTCCGGCAGCACGACGTCCGCACGATCGGTCGCCCGTCCGTGGAGATCACCGAGTTCGGTGACGGGAAGCCGCTCAAGTTCACCGCCGAGGTCGACATCCGTCCCGACATCACGATCCCGGAGCTGGACGGCTTCGAGGTCACCGTCGACACCATGACGGTGACCGACGAGGCGGTCAACCAGCAGCTCGAGGCGCTGCGGGCCCGCTTCGGCACCCTCAAGGGTGTCGACCGGCCGGCCCGCCGGGGCGACTTCGTCCAGATCGACCTGGCCGCGACGGTCGATGGCCAGGAGGTGCCGGGCGGCACGGCGACCAACCTGTCGCACGAGGTGGGCAGCAACCAGCTGCTGCCCGGCCTCGACGAGACGGTCGAGGGGATGAGCGCGGGCGAGTCGGCCACCTTCACCAGCACCCTGGTCGCGGGCGAGTTCGCCGGGCGGGAGGCCGAGGTGTCGGTCACCGTCCGGAGTGTCCGGGAGCGCGAGCTGCCCCCGCTCGACGACGACTTCGCCCAGTTGGCGAGCGAGTTCGACACGCTGGACGAGCTGCGGGCCGACATCGCCACCCGACTGGGCCAGCTGCAGCGGCGCCAGCAGCTCGTGCAGGCGCGCGACCGGGCGCTGGAGGCGCTGGTCGAGGCGGCCGACGTTCCCGTGCCCCAGGGGGTCCTCAGCGATGAGGTCGACGCACGCCGCCAGGCCCTGAACGACCGGCTCGAGCGGGCCGGGGTGAGCCTGGAGGACTTCCTCGCCGCCGACAACAAGACGGAGGAGGACCTTACCAACGACCTGACCGAGGCGGCCAGCCGCGCGATCCGCACTCAGCTGTTCCTCGACGCCGTGGCCGACGCCGAAGAGCTGAGCGTGAGCGACGAGGAGTTCACGGCCGAGGTCGTGCACCGCGCCCAGCACGCGGGCATGCAGCCGCAGCAGTACTACGACCAGCTCGCCCGGGCGGGCCTGGCCTCTTCCATCGCCGTCGAGGTGCGGCGGAACAAGGCGCTGCTGTCGGTGCTGGAGCGGGTCACGATCAAGGACGGTGACGGAACCGTGTTCACGCTCGACGAGCTGCGCGGCGGCGTCGACCCCAGCCAGGATCACTTCGGCTACAACCACGACTGACGCCGGTCACGACCGGTGTCAGTCGCGACCGCGGCGGGTCGCGGTGGGCGCCGGTTACGAAGGGCCACGCTGGTGGCGGCTGAGGCTGGTCACGAGCGAGGGTGACGGCGAGCCGAGGGTGAGCATGACCACGATCGCGCCCGGCGGCCGAGCGGGTGACCGCCGGGCCGGGGTGGTCTGCGCCGACAGCGAAATGGGCGGCGACCGTCGTCGCTGGCCCTGGGCGACCGGCTAGGGTCGCGATAGGACGACATCGCATACTGCTTGACCCGAAGGGGCTGCCATGACGGAGCTGCATCGAGCCGATCCCATGCCGGGCTGGGCCAACCCAGGACCGTACCTTCGGGCCCGGGGCGGGGACCCGTACCTCGCGGCGCTGGACGACTCGGTCTACGCCCGGCTCCTCAAGGAGCGCATCATCGTGCTGGGCAGCGAGGTGACCGACCAGGTCGCCAACCGCATCTGCGCCCAGCTGCTGCTGTTGTCCGCCGAGGATCCGCACCGCGACATCAACCTGTGGATCAACTCGCCCGGCGGCTCGGTCTACGCNGGCATGGCCATCTACGACACGATGCAGTTCGTCTCCAACGACATCGTCACCGTGGCGATGGGCATTGCTGCGTCAATGGGGCAGCTGCTGCTGTGCGCGGGCACCAAGGGCAAGCGGTACGCCCTGCCGCACGCCCGGATCATGATGCACCAGCCCTCCGGCGGCATCGGTGGTACGGCGGCCGACATCGCCATCCAGGCCGAGCAGATGCTCTACACCAAGCGCATGTTCCAGGAGCGGGTCGCCTTCCACACCGGACAGACGCCCGAGCAGATCGANGCCGACTCCGACCGCGACCGGTGGTTCACCGCCCAGGAGGCGCTGGAGTACGGCTTCATCGACAAGGTGATCACGGGCGCGGCGCAGGTGGAAGCCGGCGCGGGTACCCACTCCGCACGAGAGGAATAAGNGGATCTGATGACTGACCTGAGCCTGCCGCCGGGTTTGCGCGACTTCCACAACCGGTACATCATCCCGTCGTTCATCGAGCGGACGTCGTACGGGATCAAGGAGTCGAACCCGTACAACAAGATGTTCGAGGAGCGGATCATCTTCCTCGGCGTCCAGGTCGATGACGCGTCCGCCAACGACGTGATGGCGCAGCTGCTGGCCCTGGAGTCGACCGATCCGGACCGCGACATCGTCATGTACATCAACTCGCCGGGCGGTTCGTTCACGGCCATGACGGCGATCTACGACACGATGCTCTACGTCCGCCCCGACATCTCCACCGTGTGCCTCGGCCAGGCGGCCTCGGCTGCGGCGGTCCTGCTCGCCGCGGGCACGCCGGGCAAGCGGATGGCTCTGCCGAACTCGCGGGTCATCATCCACCAGCCGGCGACCGAGGGTGGGTACGGCCAGGGCTCGGACATCGAGATCCAGGCCCGCGAGATCCTGCGGATGCGGACCCTGCTCGAGGAGATGATCGCGCGGCACACGGGCCAGCCGGTCGAGAAGGTCCGCAAGGACATCGACCGGGACAAAATCCTGACGGCCCAGGAGGCCAAGGAGTACGGCCTGGTGGACCAGGTGCTGACGACGCGCAAGAAGTCTGCGGTCGCGGTTACGCAGCAGAGCTGACACGACACGAACGTCACGCGGGTCGGGGTCGCCGATAGGCGACCCCGACCAGGTAACGTCAAGGCGTACGGCCGAGCGACCTGCGGGTCGAGCGGCCGGGCTGTGCCCCGGGCCACGCGCACGGTGCGCCACGGGGCAGGCACCGCCCGGGCCACGGGGCCGCGGGCGGGGTCCAGCCTCGGGGCGTCGTGTGGTGCGTCACGGGGCGAGCCCCTGGTTCCAGGGGTCTTCCGGCTGGCCGTGGCAGAGCAGGAGTTGTCGGACAGTGGCACGCATCGGCGATGGCGGTGACCTGCTCAAGTGCTCGTTCTGTGGCAAGTCCCAGAAGCAGGTGCGCAAGCTGATCGCCGGGCCCGGTGTGTACATCTGCGACGAGTGCATCGACCTCTGCAACGAGATCATCGAAGAGGAGATCCCGGCCGACGACGGTCCGCGCCTGGATGAGCTGCCCAAGCCGCGGGAGATCTGCCAGTTCCTCGACGAGTACGTGGTGGGTCAGGACGCCGCCAAGAAGGCGCTCTCGGTCGCGGTCTACAACCACTACAAGCGGGTCCAGGCCGAGGCCTCCGGGCACCGGGGCGACGGCGAGCCGGTGGAGCTGGCCAAGTCCAACATCCTGATGATCGGCCCGACCGGGTGCGGCAAGACCCACCTGGCCCAGACGCTGGCCCGCATGCTCAACGTCCCGTTCGCCATCGCCGACGCGACGGCGCTGACCGAGGCGGGCTACGTCGGCGAGGACGTCGAGAACATCCTGCTCAAGCTCATCCAGGCGGC
>Ga0065720_1019064_pt1 | contig 40337 bp, 27 predicted proteins | sample Thericmetagenome_FD_59107 | JGI IMG/M metagenome (GOLD analysis project Ga0065720, IMG submission 59107) | Thermophilic microbial communities from the Joint Bioenergy Institute, California, USA of rice/straw/compost enrichment - eDNA_2 v2... | ecosystem: Engineered > Solid waste > Grass >... | reverse complement strand
TTTCCACTGCCTAGAATCGATGAATATATTGCTTCCAACGGTCTTACCAGTTTGGCCATAGGTAAAGCAAGTAACCTTGGCGCCATTAAATGCAGCGTCAACCAAAGGACGGACCGAGTGAAGATATAACTGAAGAATTGTTATATTATTTAAGATTTTGTACTGCCTGGTTTGTGATATTCTCGCCATAGGCGGCATCAAAGTTGAAATTATGCTCCTCGATGTACTTAGTAAGGTCAACCTTGGACCTGAGAAGTTGTTAACTTGGATGAGGAAAATGGTTACTTCATTTCTTTTACAACCACAGTCTGGGGTCCACGGATATCAATAATGTCAACATCGTTTCTCTGTAATTCTTTCTTGCCTATAGGTCTCTTTCTGATGACAACTCTGATCTTTGGGGTGTTTTCTAGTGACTCGGAGTCAGAATAATCGTTGCTGAACATTAGAACAATTAAAAATAAGTTTATTTTGCTCTCTATGAAATTTTATTTCTCAAATAGTGCAATAATTTCTCCCGATATTAAACCATCTTTAGCGCCATCTTCTTCACAAGTTATCTCATTTTTGAATAAAGTTTCTCTCTATTTCAACAAGGTTTAGAGTAATCCTTAAGACAAAACTAAAAGATACGACAAAAACGGTCATCTTAATGAAATAACTCCAATTTAGGCGCTCAAGAAAAACTATTCATTCGCTCCTTAAGACTTATTCCAGAATATGAAGTTGATTAACAATTCTAAGTGCCAAAGTAATTCCTTGTTGAGTAAAACTACCTATAACTGAGGTTCTAGACTTTCATTTCTTCAAAATCATTGAGTTTTACGCTTCTGTTAGTCGAAGCGGAAAACTGATGAAAAGAGCTTTATTACAGAGGCATTGTTAGAAACAGACTTCGTAGTAAAGAAATGACAGAGAATAGCGAACAAAGGGTCAGGTTTTACAATTATGAATTTCTATAACAGAAATCAAAAATGTTATAAAGGAAGACAGGAACCAAATTATTTAAGAGGGGTATATTTCAACTGGGTAATATCTGCCCTACACAAGGGGCACTTTTTGGAGACCAGATAAATCTGTCTAGCACATTCTAGGCAAGCACAATTATGATTACAAGGTTTAAATGTTATATCCTTGGCTTCATCCTGGCAAATTATACAAATTATCTCCTCAGTGATTTTTCCTGAATACTTCTTATACTTATTTCCCTTTGCCTTCTTTAGTCCAATTATCGGGATAGCAACTACATCTCTGTTCTGTGAACTCATATCCTCTCCAGCAGGGTGTGGCTCAATCTGCTGGCTCCTAGGCCCCTCTCCCAATAATTGAGCTCTCCTGGCCAGGATCACCCCCTTAACATAATAGAATATCTGATTCAGGAGTAGAAATATTACCAGTCCTAAGAGGATCCAAAATAATGGAAATCCTGGCTCTGGATCGGATTTTCCATATAACTCTTTTGCATCATACAATCTCGGCCAGACCTCGAAGCTCCCATTGATATCTTTTGAATTTTTTATTGTAAAGTAATATTCCTTTGACCTTTGGAGAGGTATCTCTATAGACCCATAACCTTGATACAAGTTGTAATCCTCGTTGGGAAATTGTGTGAAGCTATCACTACAGCAATTAGAATCCATGAAGATAGGAATCGGTTTCTCAAAAGGTGAAAAAACGATCAATTTTAAGATTTTAGAACTAGAATGCGGGGCTTTAAATTTCAAGTGATGGTATGGATAGATAGCTGGATTTATGTGAACAGCTTGGCTCTTATTTGCTATGAGCTCTGTCACCTTGAAAGGCAAAACTTGGATTTGAACATTGGAATTATTTGTTGTTCTCAATGAGAAAAAGTAATCTGAGCTATTTTCTAATGTTAAAGCAGTCATAAAAACTTCATTATTGATATAGCTCTTCTTACAGAATTGATTTGCTGTAGGCAGACTCCCAGATCTCCCCTTGCACTCAGACTCCAGATATGTAGAGTAGAATAACTGAGCTCCTGTTTGGTTATCTAGACTAACTGCCTTTACAGCTATATTTGACGCATTGTTTGGATTCACTCTAAAGAAATGATAATGATCCTTTAGAATATGTTGCTGTACCTGTTCGCCAACCCTGAGGACTGGAATATCATCTATTCTCATTGTAATTTGGAAATTGATCTCTAATGCCAATGGATTTTCAATTGTAATTCTCAGATCTTCGTTCGTTCTAATAGGACATTGAATAACACTAAAGTCAGAGTTGTGATAGCACTCCAATGTTTGATTTCCAAAATATCCCCGAGTCTGAGCATACACCTTAATATCATTAGATTCTTTTTCTCCAGTATTAAGGTTTAGATTTAAGATTGAAGGGTTCTCGAAGGTGTACTTGACTCCAAAGCTCGATACAGACCTTCCTAGTGCCGAATAATTGAACGCATGTCCAGATGAGAGGTAGGATATAGGCGTATAAATTACTGATATATCATAATTGCCATCCTCTTGAATAAATATGCCAAAGAATCCCTTGTTGTCAAATAAGTCAATAGTAATATTATGATATTGCATGAGGCAGTTTTGAGAAATTGTTGATCTGGCAATAAGATCTGGACAGTTCCCACCAATAAGAATGACTGGGGATGAATTTCCAGCTGTTGACTTAGCAGCTATGAACACAAAGCCATCAAGAATAGAATGATTTTGAGGAGAAAATTCAATGTATAGTATGTCCCCTGCTAGGAAATTTTCACTTGCTGAATAGTTGGAATTGAGATTCAACAGATACTCTTTAGCTTGAGAATAAAAGTTGAAAAGATAGAGAATTAAAATGTGCAATATCATGGTTAAAACCCTTAGAGGAAAGTTTGATAAGATAATAATTATTAATTTCCAGAACAAATATCCAAAACATTCGATTTAATCCTTTAGACCTTCTTCGAGAATTTTATATTTTTGACTTAAAACTCAGAATGCTTTCAAGCAAAACCTATTTTACAGAAATTCACTTCTCTTAGTTTCTCTTAGTGATGAATTATATTCTTAGGGTACGCATAACCCTCAGTAAATAGACTCAAAAGTGTGATAAGAACAAATATTTAATTGAATTATCATCGGATGTATGGAAGCATATCGAGTTCATAGATAAGACATAAACAATAAAAATTAAGAGTAAACTACAGAGGCCTCGTCATCTCTATTTACAGAGTAAGGATTCAGGGGTGGTTTATATTGACTATTACTGCTGCTATAAATGCTGGAGTTAATATTCCTATTAATTTCATCAATAGTTCTTTTGATGTTTTCTTCATCTCTCTTCTTCTTCAGCTTGTCCCTATACTTGTAAATTCCAGAAATAGCAAATCCAACAAGGGCCATAGCAAAGAGAATCACAATTACCACAGCCAGCATGGAGTTCAATAGCCCTTGGTTGGCTTTGTAGATTCTGATCACATTGACACTGGTCATATCTTGGAATGAATAATCAAAAATACAATAATATTTGATCATGTAAGGTTGGCCCAAAATAATACTCAACGCATAGACAGGAGTGACATAAAGGGCATTTGAAGGGAGAGGGCTAGTTCCAACCAATAATAGCTTGTATATGTTATTATTCGAAGTTGCTTGCAGGTAAACATCAGGAGGAATCTCAATGGGATCCAAGGAGGGATTTACTGTTATGTGTATTGTTGGTAAATTTGAGATATCTCCTGTGTACTCACAGGTATAGTCAGTTAGGTTACCGGTAGTACTACTGCAATCCAGTCCCTTGTTACTCAGGCTATTCATTATGCTTTTGTATGTCAAGAGGGGAACACCGATATATGGGAGGTTCATATCAAAAATTCCGAAGAAAGTTGCATTAATAGGAACTGGAGGATCGTTCCCTACATTGACCTCTACAACAGGGAATTGCCAGCCAAAAGCAGCCGGAATGGTATTTCTATATGAAGTATCTTCTTTGAAAGAATCCTCACCAAATATTAATTCTCCACTTGTGCCATCGTCGGACAAGAAGACTGAGAAAGTGCCGTCAAGGCCGGGGAAGTTATTATTGTTTTTTCCGACGCCAAACCCGAGATATCCATAGCTATTGCCTTTTCCTGGAGTGCCTAGACAAGATTTGACATAAGTGACATTCATAAACTTGCTGCCAAAATCATCATCTAAAGTTAGACGGATTTGCATTTGATGTGCGAGTACGCTTGTAAAATATGGAAATTCCACAACTTGAAGTATGTTTGGATGATCTGTGCATTCTTGAGAGAAATTTGAGCAGGAATAACCGATATATCCTTTGCATCCAAGAAGGACTGTGACGTTTGAATAAAGGGCAACATTCATAGGATAGGTATATTTGCCGTCAAAGGAAGGAGCAACCAAATATGATGAAGTTTTCAAAGATTGTGTGTCCATCATGGCTGTGAAGGGAGAATTTTGATCAGCGAAGCTTTTTTCATTGACTAATGGTAGCCTCTTCAGAGCTTTGGCAGTAATAACAAGAAGCAGGGTTAGCAAAAGGAAATGAAGGCTCCTCAACATTTCTATTAATTTTTTATTTCTATATGATGAGATAGTGCACAATCTAATAGAGAGTTTTACATACTGATAACAATAGAATAACAAAAATATTACTTAGCTCGTAACTTTACAGTCTTAAGACCAAAGTCAACATCTCCTGGTTCAAATCCTGTCATGATTTAGATACTGATTTGGTGGACAATCCTCCAATTGGATGAGCCCACAAAAACGCCAACTAATTCTCTTCATCTTGCAAGAGTTTTTATGTGGTTATTCACATCAATCTACAGAATCGAGTCAATTTCTTAAGCTACATCAATCATCTTCCTTTCTTGCGTGAAATTCCTCTGGAAAGAGCATTTAAAAATTGTGGTATGGCAACAGCCTTCAAAGCCTTCAAATGTTCAGAAAAGCTTGTTACTTCCCTATACGGGGTGATTGACCGAACCAAACAATTGAGCCTTAATAACCAGCACTCGAATAACTCCATGGTATCTCTCTTTCAAGTCTATGTAAAAAGCCCATTTGATTTCAAATAAAATGTTAAATTTTATTTGTACAAGAAAAGGGAAAAAAAGAATGGAATCATACGTCTAACCTTTTAGATTAAGCCAAACAGTTAATATAACGTCATTTTCTTGATTAAGCCAAGGAAATTCCCTAACCAAAATCCCTATTTACTACAAGAAAAGAAACAAACTGTATCCAATTATCAAGGATCTGATTTCCATATAATTAACAACCCTAATCCAAAAAGGATTTACATTTTGGAGTCTTCTAGTAGTAAGATAAAATAAGATGTCAAAACAGTACAACGAACCTAGTATCTGAACTAAAAGCATTAGATATTTATCAGGATCTCTTACGGTTCTTGTAGATTTTGCGCGCCATTTCTATTAGAGAGTCCATTTGTTATAGAGAGTCTAGCCACTTGGAGGAGAGGCATTGTCTGCGGAAATTTGAAAGATTCTGGTAATGGTCAACAAGAGAACTATAATTTCTCTTATAACTGAAAACGTAGTAGAAAGGAGGAAAGAGAACAATATTTGTTGACTTAGTTAATCAATTACTAAATTTTCACTTATCCCATGATTTTAATAGTAATAGTTCATTTTCACTCAACTACAAATTGATTTTTAATGAATTACTAGAGAAATTTAAGAAGTTGGCTACTAGAAAATGACAGATGGGGTAAGTTATTTGAATTAGCATAATCGAATCAAGTCATAATGAATATTGTCCTTGCATTTGGTACAGAAATGTTGATAGATTACTATTGACGCAGAAGGCCTGTGGAAGATTATAAGAAAAAATATATTTTCTTTGGGAAAGTTTGCCTTTTCATTACTCTTCCCCTTTGCTTTTCGATAAGAGCGAGAAAGTTTGTTGCAAGTGTAATTAAGTATTGCTGTTATGCCCTCTAAGATATGTATAATATATCGAATAATCATGAGTATTCTTGTCATAAAAATAGTATTAGAATACTTATAGAAATCCTCTCATTTTTAAAAGACCTCATCTCATAATGTGGAAAGGAATTTTTGTTTACAGGCCCAACTAAAATTTCAAAGACAGTACAATCGTAGTGTCTTCTATTTTCTGTCACATCTTCTACTTAAAATTTCAACATCAAAGTCTTACTCACTTCTCCATTTACACCCTCAAATAGAGATATTCTTTTGTTTTAATGACTACTCAGACTTTGAGATACAAATGAGATATAAAGAATCAAAATAATCAATAAGTCTATCCAAATAGTACAAGCGAACTAAACAAAAGTTTAATATTAATTAGAAATATTACAAGTAATCTTGAGATCTAGGTTAACATTTCCAATAAAGAGCTGTTTCAATTCCTGTTCATGACTAGGATTCAGGTTTGGACAATGCTGGAAACTTAATTCTAGACTTTTCAGCATAGGCAAATTAGCAACTGCGGCTGCCAATTCCCTACATCCTGAGATAGTTATATCTTTAATTGCATCAAGAAACAGGCTCAACTGAGTCAATTTTCTGAGCTCCATAAAGGCATTACCTAAGGGTATAAGACCTTCATCTGTGATTCCTGGATATTTGCTAAAATCTAGCACTAGAATTTCTAATGATTTGAGAGGTAGTAATCCATTGGCAACCCTCAACAGTGCATTGTTATCCATTCCACTACACCCACTGGCATAGATAATCAATTCTTTAAGAAATTCCAAATCCGTTAATGAGTCAAATATATACTGAATGCCTTGATTTGTAACCTTCTGGCATCCCTCCAAAGGTAGCATCAGTTGTTCCAAATTTGTCAACAAAGATAAAGAATCCGATAAATGGAACAGAGTCTCATTTGTGATCTGGCAGCATCCATCAAATGAGAAAAAGAGCTTAGTCAGTCCTCTACAACGAGAAAGTGACTCAACCAAAGGAGTCAAGCCCTTATCAGTCAGCCTATCACAATTAGACAGGAATAGTCCAAAGTAAGCCAGCTTGGGATTCTTTGGGAGGACTTTGGCAAGCTCTTGGATGGAATTATCCTCCACTTCGGAACAGTCATCGAATCCTAGAGTTATTTCTTCCAGTTTTGTGAGAAAAGCTAGGCGGTGTGCAATCTTCTTGAGAGTTACAGTTCCCACCTTCGAGCATCCATCAAATTGGAGGACCACCTTCTTGAGGCTTTCCATCTTATTTAGACCTCTTACTAGCTCTAGAGCTTCTTTATCAGTAACTAGATAGTTCCTTGCAAAGTTTAAGGACAAGGTTTGTAAGGTTGTGATCTTGTTCAGAGTGGATCCAAGGCTTATCACTCCTTCTTTGCTAATGTTTGATTTCCCAATGGAAAGGTCAAATTCAATCAAAGTCTGATTTTCCTTTATCGCTGAACTAATGAGCTGTAAGCCATTTTCTCCTACAAGTGTACAGTCTTTTAAATTCAAATGCAAGGTCTTAATCTGCTTAAGATTAGAAATCGCATTAGATACTGTAGTCATTATATCGTCCTCGATTCCTATACAGCCCTCAAAGCTAAGATCAAGCGTTTCTAAATGCTTCATGCGAGAAATTGACTCCATTAACGCCCTGGCAGATTTCACGGTTACTAGATTGCAGAACGATAAGTCAATAGAGAACTTCTTCATCTGAACAAGGACTGTCAAGGAAGCTGACAATGCCTTAATAACATCATCAGTAACAGCCCCAGAATTTGCAAAGTCAAGGTACAAGCTTTCCAAGTCAAAAGAACAGCTAAGGCCACTTACAACATTCTGGAGTGTATTAGACAAGACAGCTGCCCTGCCTAGTGTGAGTTCAACAGAGTCAAGTTTTCCAGCCGATTGAAGCAGATTTTCAAGTTTCTGAAAATCCTTGTCTGTATTCTGCCATTTCTCGAGATCAACTGATAAATTCTTTGGCTTGGGTTCTTCATCCTGAACAGGGCCCAGGGTGGGAGTTGAGGTTATTTCTTTACTAGGGCTTTCGGGTTGTTTAGTTGGAGTCTGGAAGCGTGAGTCTATAATAGTTGGTGCAGCTATCAGGGATTGTTTGTCGAGGAATTCATCAAGATCTGTGATAAGTTCCATTTGTTTTTCTGTTGGAGCCTCTGGAATCTCTTGGACGTCCTGTGGCTCCTCGGTTCTGCTACTTTCATCATATTCTTGCTCTAAAGCTGGCTGGACCTGCAACTCCCAGACATTATCCAACAGGTTAATAGCCCCCTCTTTAAAAGATACAGAGACTCTCTCTAGTTTCTCCTTTATTTCTTTAACTTTATCCTGCTCGACCCAATTTCTTAGATCTGGGAGTATTTGGCTAAAGTCTTCTGAGTTTATCTGAACAGCATCATCGAAGGAGATCTGGCTCTTCCAGAAGCTCTCCATTTTTTCTATTCTCTCTTTCCATTCTACTACTGTCTTTTTTGAAACGTCATGCTTCTTTGAGTCCTGGCCTTTCCTTAACTTGTCAAAATAATTTTTTATCTGCTTGATATTCTCTTGTTTATTCCTCTGGATGTCCTTAATGAGCTTTTCATAACTTGATTCTGTAACCAGGACCAGTTTCTCTTCATGAGCTTCAATGAGGCTGGCTATTGTGTTATACTGGGAGTTAATTTTGTTAACCCAGTCTTTAATATCCTTTCGCTTTTCTTCAGCAATTTTGACGTAATTCTCCACCAAGTCTACTTCATGTTCCTTGTGAGGACCGAGGAATAGGCATTTGTTACAAATTTTTATTTTGCAATCTATACAATAGAGCTCGAGCTGAGAATTGTGCTTTGAGCATTTCTCCTCAAGGGAAATACTGCCTAGCATTTCTTTCAAAATGAAATTGATAGGAAAGGCATTTAGTTTATTTTCCTTAGGGATTTTCATGTTTTTGAGACATAGTGGACATGAAAAGATTTGTTTTCCTTCATTAAGGGTCTTATTCAGACAATCTGAGCAAATTGAATGGCCACATAGTGGAACCATTCTAGGATCATTTACATCCTTGACAAAAGGAAAGAAACACACTGGACAATTTAGTTTTGAAAGATCCATTTTGTAAAAAATTATTTGATTTTGAATTCACGATGTTTAAATTTATTTAGCGTTCTTTTTGGCACTCAAGTTTCCGTTCTATTTTTAACTTGTTTATACACGCTAAATTGGCTGCTGTAAAGGCAGATGAGCTGAATTCGAGATAAAAATACTTTTTGAGTATTTCTTGAAGAGAACTAAAGAGAGTGCAAGTCAGGGAGAAGAGATATTTATTCTAGTTGGATCTAAGGCGTGTTACAATTATGTCATAGCCAGGTATATCGGTATAAAAATATAGATTGTATTCATTATTGAAGCTAATTGATATAAAAGCAATAAAAAGGATCAATTGGCCTTTTCCTTGCTTTCAACCTTTTCCCTTTCCCAGCTTGGGATGTATTTCTTGGGGAACTTAGTAGTGTTATATCTGGTATCACAAATATAATCCCAGATGCCCCAATACAAAGCAAAGTTACAATTATGATAATTGTGATGTTTATAGTGATCATTAAGGTCAAGAGCCCTTCCATCATGAGCTAAAATAGCATAGCATGAGGTCAAGAATCCAAAAACAGTAGCAGCGACTGGATGCATGGGGTAAACGAGTGAAGGGAGGATGTGTCCAATAGGTCCTTGGATAAGAGCTTCAATAGGGTGGACGGCATCTTGAGCAAAGGCACTAGGCTCAGTGAATTGGTGATGAAGTTTGTGGATTCTCTTCCAGAACCAAGGAAGATGCAATAATCTGTGGGTCCAATAGAACCAAGTGTCAAAGATGAACATATAGACAACAAGGTTCTTCAAGAACTCGTTGAAAGTGTAGGGGTGGGTCTCATAATATCCATAATAAGGCATATGGCGTTCACCCAACCACATCCAGAGAGTTGTAGCGATAATGACAACGGTCAAGGCATAGACTCCATAAACCATTTGTTTCTTGATTGAGTTTTTACGATACTCGGTCTTGGGGATTGGGTTGGTCCATTCTAAAAAGCCAGCCAACCCAAAATACTTGATAAGGTATCCCAAAAGGAGTAAAATTGTCTGAACAACCCAATCTTTTAGGGTGTTCAAGGGGAGGATCCTGGTTGCTAAGGTCTCAACCTTTTGTTGAGCTTCTGGACTGACTGCCAGGACTCCAACTATAGTGAAAAAGAAAAATTTAAGGGCAGTTTTCGAGGTGATCTTCATTTCAAATGTAATTAATTTTTATAATGTATAAAACTGATTTTCTATTTAATCTCTTTAATCAAAGCCCGCACAGAAATTACTCTTCTCACGAACTTGTAGCATAAATTTCCAAAGTCATAGAAATAATTTCAAAGCAGAGAACGCTTTGGAAGAGATTTCATTTCAATATAAATTCTTTGATAGGTCACTAACATTAATTAAACTATGTTCAGCCTAACAAATTTAAGACAGCTGCATCTTTGGATCCGAATCATTATAAAAGGATAATATGATGAGTTTTAACAGAATTCTTGATAATTATTAAATCTAAGAAGGTTTTGATCGGTTGTATCTACATATTCGAGCATATTTACTTTTCCTTGGCAAAGTCCTTAAACCATCTTCTCCATCTACTCCAGCATAGAATATGAACATCTTCAGGCAATTTTTCATCTTTATGCATGACCTTTAGATAAAAATTCCATTTTCTGTCATACGAAACTGAATTTATATAGAAACTACTGCCAAAACTGGATCCATTCCTTCAGTTTCTGTATAAAATGAGGAGCTAAGATAAGGGAAACCTTTTGAATTACTATCAACGCAGAGGGTTGGGTTTAAGAGGGTTCATTATGTGTAGAGTAAACTCTTTGATTAACAACTATAAACAACTCTTATCTCAAATTAACAAATAAATCTTATTTTCAACAGCATGGGAGCAGTTTGCTGCAAATGTGTTGTTGCCAAGGACGAATTAACGAGTCAGTCTCTCGAAGAGAGTGCTGAGCTCATGTTCAATATCGGCAAATATGACACAGCCCTAAAGCTTTACAAACAAGCACTCGAACTGAATAACATTGTTTATGGCGAGCCGAACATCCAAATGCTCAAACTTCTTCAAAAGGTCGCCATCACATATGAGAAATTAAACAATTTCTCAGAAGCTAAAAAGTGTCATCAGACAATTGTAGATAGTAAACTCCCTCCTGAAGAAGAGAATATGTTTGACTGGTCTTTATCCTTCCTCAGCCTGGGCAGAATCTTCTGCGAGGAGGAAAAATATCAAGAGGGACTTGATAACCTTCAAACGTGCCTTGCGTTTATGAGAAACGAGAATAGCGAAGATTTGATTAATCTTCTCAGGGCTCAGATCTTCATGGGGAAGTGCCTGTTAGGTCTTGTTCGCTATCAAGAAGCCAAGGATTGCCTTGAGAAAGTCCTTAGCAGGGCAATAAAAGCTAGAGGCGAAGAATGTGAAGAGGTTGCTATGATTTATGAAACGCTCGCAGACTTGTCTATCATGCAAGAAATGGACCGCGATGAACAGGAAGAAATAGTCACTATTAACCCGGACGGCCCTGGATTGAAGATTCTCTTCCTCCAGAGGCTGATTTTCGATATACAGACTAGCAAGAAATCCAATGTAGCTGTTGAAAAAGCCAAAGATTATCTTCTAAAGGCCTTGAGAATTAGGAGGAGAAGATTCGGAAGAAGTCATATTGATACAGCGAAATGCCAGCTCAAAGCTTGTAGTGTGAGGACTATGGAAGAAGCAAGAGATGAGATTAAAGAGGCTGTGGATATAATAACTAGAAAATTTGGAGAAGATTCTCCAGAGGCAGCGAAAGCCAATCTAGAAGTAATTAGGTTAACAGCGCTGTCTCAGAAGTATGATATAGTTAAAGAAAAAGGTGCAGAGCTCCTGTGGACATTGCTAAATTCTTATGGACAGAATCATTTCAAGGTGGGAGAATATTACAAGCTGCTGGGAGAAATTGCTTTTATCCAGACAAAATACGCTCAGGCTCATGAGCATTTCAGTCAGGCTTTGGATATCTATATCAAATGCTACAATGAATTCGACCCTCATGTGGCAGAATGCTATGAGAATATGGCATTATGTTGTATCAAGGAAAAGAGAAAGAGCGAGGCAGCAGCCTTATACAGCAAGGCTCTGCAGATAAAGATGTCTTTCTATGGGTCTGACCACATACGAACAAAGCAGCTGAGAACAATTATTGATTATTGGGAGAGATTCGGATGGGTTAATATAGCTGAAGACATTACGGAAAGGTACTCCAAGGGAGTCACCTCAAGAAGAACTCAAGGAGATCTTTCTTTTATGTTTGAAGAAACATCTGATGAAGTGAGGTTCGATGATGGGCGTTATAAGGGAAAGTGCATATTGACCAAAGTGCAAATCATTGGAGATTCTAGTGGAGGATCGGCCTCAGCTAAGACTGGTTGTGAGGATGCTCTGCTGATTATGCCTGGGTTCACTAAAGACTGTCATTTCTTTGCTGTTATTGATGGCCATGGGCCTGATGGGAGAGTTGCTGCCGAGGATACAAGAAACCATTTGTATAGCTTCTTGAAGAAGCACAGTGAGAAGATCTTTGAGCTGAGGAGCCATAGGGCTGTAGAACAGTTTCTCAGGATTGGAATAGCTAATGTAGAGCATATTCTGGAGAAGAATCCCAAAGTTTCAGTGGATAGTGGGTGCTGCTGCCTGGGGGTGTTCATCCAGAGAGGGATTCTTTATACCATAAATGTTGGAGACTGCAAGGCGATATTGGTCAAAGCGAATTCTTCTTCAGGAAAAGCTGGAAATGTGGTCATAAAGGAACTCTCAAAGCAACATCGCGCAATAAGAGAAGAAGAAACCCAGAGAATAAGTGCTAGAGGAGGGAGATTTGATAAAACTAGTAAAGATGGGTCGACTCCTAGAATATGGCAGGACCAACTGGGACCTGGGATTTCTGCTACAAGGGTTCTGGGCAACTTTAAAGCAAAGAGTATAGGATTGATCTCAGAACCGGAGATTGAATCATATGTACTTACTAAGGAAGACAAATATATCATTGCTGCTACTGATGGGCTTTGGGATGTTATGAGCGCTGAAGAGGTTGTGGATTTCGTAGAGCCATATCTAGAGAAGAATGGAATGGAGAGTTCCATAAATTCTGAGCTGAATGTGGCCCAGGCCTTGGTTGCGGAGGCTAGAAAGAAGTGGGAGTATATAAACCAAAAGGCTCCCATTGGAGTGTCTGATAATCCAAAATTGAAGTCCGGATATGATGACATTACTGTAATCATAGCCAGCCTTATTTTCGAATAAAAAATTACAAACTTTGTGTCTTAAAGTATATTTTGTTTTAAAGAAATTCGCTTATGTTGCATTTCTCACGAGTATTAAATTGTAACCTGATGTCGATTTTTCAATTACTAAAGTACAAAGAATTCCTCACGAACTATTTAGTCCCACTCGTATGAGAAATCATTGACGATAAATCACGTTAAACCCTCACTGGTCTCTCTTATTGTTTAGAATTAAGCAGGCAATACTCATAGAGATAGTTGACGAAATGTTGTATGCACTTTAGGCTGGGAGATTTTACATAGGTTAAAAGTTTATTTACAAGTCTTTCCTTAGATTTAAAGACAATCGAAGAAGCCTGGTTTGAGGATAAATTTGTGTACAGAAATCTGCTAGACATGAATTTTACAGGTTTTCTCTTAAAGTGTTTGACTGAAATTCTCATGGAGAGAATTTACTTTAAGTTTTAGATTAATCTCATTTATCAAACTGATCAATTCGAAATAGATTGTTTTATAAATTCAATCCTATAACAATCCAAGAATCCAGAATCAAACGAAGAATAACCGAGTTATTTCACTTGAATAGAAATATATTAGTCGTTTTATCAATCAAAATCGTTCTATTTAGTGGAAATTAGTTATTCTTTAATTCTGTGAAGTGACTAGCTTCAGGCAAGAACAATTTTCTTGAATACTACTTTTAAATAGTGAAAATACTCATATTTTCATACCTCTTCCTGATCTACAAGGATGGAGAACTAGAAACCAAGCTTGCCAACACCTTCCACGCACTTTTGTTTGTACGATAAGAAGATTGAGTTTTTATAATCTGGATAAGCATATATGTGGACTATGAAGCTAATATCTTCGCATGCTGTATTTTGAAAGTTGAATAGGATGATTTGGTAGGACTTTTACTTGAAAATTTCACTAAGTTATAAATATCAGCAACACTTATGAGAATATTATGAGTACGAATGACCTTCCAGAATTGTGTGAAAAATTCCTAGTGTTTTTGCCTTTATCATGAACGGCTCGAAATATACAGCTATTCTAAAAATAGGATAAGTCAAGCAACGTTAATTAAGATTAATGACGCATCAATGAATTTAAGCAGAAATAAAACTTAGTTGGAAGCCAATTCTAAGACTGAAACCCATACGCCTTTCAGAACACTTCATTTATTTTTGGAATATATGCAACAGGATGGTGAGACTTATTGGTCATTCTGTTTTTGATTAAATGATTTGAGCCGAAAAATCTTTATTAGAGTTTTGTAAAAATTAATAAATTCGAAATGAAGATTACGTCAAAAACGGTGCTGAAATTTTTCTTCTTCACCATAGTTGGTTTATAGTGTCTATGCCTTAATTTCTATCCTCATCACCACAACGCTTTGGATGTGGTTAGGTGAACGTCATACGCCTTATTATGGATATTATGAAACCCACCCCTACACTTTCAACCAGTTCTTGAAGAATCTCTTTATCTATATGTTCGTCTTCGATACCTGGTTCTATTGGACCCACAGATTATTGCACCTTCCCTGGTTCTGGAGGAAAATCCATGCTATGCATCACCAATTCACTGAGCCTAGTGCCTTTGCTCAAGATGCCGTTCACCCATTTGAAGCTGTGCTCCAAGATCCTATTGGGACTTACTCTTTTACCCTATACATCCAGTTGCCCATAGTACCTTCGGAGTTTTGTCCTCATTTTTTGCGATCTTAGCTCATGATGGAAGGGCTCTTGACCTTAATGATCACTATAAACATCACAATTATCATAATTGTAACTTTGATTTGTATTGGGGCCTCTGGGATTACATTTGTGATACTAGATATAACACTACTAAGTTTCCCAAGAAATATATCCCAAGCTGGGAAAGGGAAAAGGTCGAAGCTAAGGAGAAGACAAATTAATGGAATTTATATTAAGTTATCTTTGTTTTCCCAAACACATAGAATGAATGATTCTTCCATTTTTCTTTTTTAAAACCTCTTCATCCTTCTTTTGAATTATTCATTAGTTTTTTCTCTCAAATACAGCAGTACTGGTTTTAATATTATCAGACCCAATGTGTGCAACCAGTCAAAACTAGAAAAACTTCTTTGGAAACTAGACAAATTTTTCAATACTCTTTTAAAGAGAAATATATTGACTCTATTTATGAACGCAGTACATTTTATCTATAGTTTTGCCTTCCAGATCTTTCTATAGTCATCATCCATGATAGTAAAGTTGGGAGCAGTAAGTAGCATACCTCCGTCTACAGCAATGACTTGGCCTGTAATATAACTTGAGGCATCAGAAACGAGAAATAGGGCAAGATTTGCGATATCCTTCACATGTCCAAATCTTTGCTGAGGAATATAATCCTTAGCTTTTTCAATATTCTCTGGTTTCTGAAGCCTGAAGAAGCCCTCAGTTCCATCAATGGCTCCTGGAATAATGCTATTAACTCTAATTCCTCTTGGACCCTATCATCTTAAGAAAACATACTTAAAATCGTACCAATTCAGTGGCAAAGTGGCGAGTAAGGGCATCTACACCAGCCTTAGCAGCACCAGCATGAGATTGTAGAGCAACACCATTCTGATAAAGTCCTGCAGAAAAGTTAATAATGACTCCTCCGTGTTGCTTCATCCACTTTGTATACACAACCTTAGTCACAATGAAGGTTCCAAGGAGGTCAATATTCATTACAGTCCTAAAGGCATTGACAGAAAGTGAGTCCAAGCTTGCAAGGAAGTTGCCTGCAGCACCATTAACAAGAATATCAATCTTCTTGAACTCATTTAGGACCTTATCTATGGCTTCTTCGACAATTTTTACTTCTCTGACATCGCATTTGACTCCTATGATTTTATCGCTTCCAGTGTCTGTCTTAAGCTTTTGAACAGCTTCATTAATTTTATCTTCTTTTCTTGCTAGGATAGCAACGGATGCTCCGAACTTGAGATAGGCTCTGGCAACTTCAAAGAGCATTCCGCCATGTCCTCCTGTAATTACAGCTACTTTTCCGTTAAGGAAGCCTGGCTTGTAAGTGTTTTCCATGTGAAAATATTTAAACTTTTCTAAAATAAAAATTATACAAGACCTTTTTACAGCTTGCTTGTTATCAAGATAGAAACTGTCGTATTGTTAGTTCCAAGGCAGGACTTAGTCTTGGATTAGAAGGACATATTAAAGATATTTCCTATACTATAAACCGCAAAAGTTTTTCAAACTCAAAATAATGATTCATATCTTACTGAATATCTAGAATTAAGGCAGGTTGTAGAAGTTAGAATTGTAAGAAGTTGTCACGAAAGCTGGAATTAAGGGTTGTATGTATCTTCTGAGTCTAGATCTTGATTCAAAGGGAAATATCAAAGTGTATAAGAACAATTAAAAATACTTTTTCCTTCAAAGAAAGACCTCTTGCTAGGAGAAATCAGGACATTAAACGTTCAAAATCCTATAATATCATTGGCGTTCAGCAAAATTCATAAACAGATATTCTTTTATTAATTAATTATAGAAGATTTTGAATGTCTTAATAATTAGGCGGCAATCTAGTCAACCGAGGTTGAAGGGGCCCTATTTGAATTTTCGACCGAAATTTCCGAATTTTTCAAACTAGACATTCTACTCAGAGAGAGATATTATGAACCTGGATATTATATCGACTTTCTATTGGATAAAGATCTCACATTAAGGCTTAAATTTATTGTAATATTTTGTTGCATAAACTTCAATGAGCGAAGAACGCGTCCGCAGATCAACTTCATTCAGATCTCAACGTCCTGCAAAGCTCATGGGGCTCACTAGCGCAGGTCGCTTTGTCCAGGGACTTCGCGACGGCAGTAGTCCAGGCAAGAGTCCGGGTAAGAGTTGGAAATTTTCTAATGGGGACTCCCCTCAACCGGATAGCCCACTTAAGTTTGACCCTATAGAGCAGCTGAGAAGGATCTTACAGAAGGAGAAGAGAACGAAGCATGAGGTCCAGATTCTTTTGAAATATGTGGAAAATTTGAAATTCTTCCAGCAATTCAAGGAAAATAACAGAGACCTGCATGAAGAGGATGCATTGGTGCATTTAGTGAAGAACCTTGGTTATGAAAAATTCAGAGCCGGGGAAGCAATTTTCAAAGAAGGGGATTATTCCAACGGAAAAATGTATATCATTTTCACGGGTGAAGTGGTCGTAATCAAGAAGCAGCTGGACTATTACACCTCCCAAAACATCGAGAATCAGGAGGGCGAGATCGAGGTGGAAGAAGCGAAAGAAAGTCCGGCAATGTTAAGAATGAAATCTGCCATAGAATTTGAGAAAAAGCCTTCTCTAGATAAACAGCTAAGTATAGACAGTCCAGCTAGAGCTAAGAAGAATTGGGCGAAACTCAACCCAGCAATTAAATTAGCTGCTAGACTGAGCCATAAACAGAAGACCATCCCTCCTAGAAGCATAGAAGAAGAATTACTTGAAAATTCTAATCGAGAAGTTCATTTTGATATTATGCCAGTAATAGACATCAATAAGGCGGCTGCTAGGTATGGCAAGATTATCGATAGAATTTCGACAGGAGGGTACTTTGGTGAGAAAGCCCTCGAATCTGATGAAGTTATTACTCGTGGAGCCACTATTATGGCCAGTATGACCTCAGAGTTCTTAACAATTTCTACAGAACTATACAACTATATAAGGTCTCGTTTTGAGAGAAACAACAAGGCTAAGCTCAGTTTCATGCTGGAGTACTTCCCTTTTGTGGAGAAAATGCACAATCAGAAGGTCTTAGAAAACCTTTTGTATTTACTAGAGGAAAAAGTTTATCATTTAAATAACCTCATTACTCTGGAAGGCGGGAAAGGAAAGGAGTTCTTTATTATCTATGATGGGGTTTGTGAGATTTATAAGAGAGATCCGGACTATATTGAGCCTAATACTGGGCGTGAGAAGAATGTTACACAGACTCCCTTGCAAAAGGGAAACATCTTTGTATGCTCAATCAATAGAGGGGTTTTCTTTGGAGAAGAGATCTTGTTCAATAAATCTGGCCAATATGAATATACTATCAGGGCAGCATCTTCTACAGTCACTGTCATTGCAATAGAAAAGGCAAAATTTAACCTTAGATTCCCTCAAGGAGCTTCTTATGGCCTGAGAGCCCTTAATAAAACCAAACAAGAGTACTACCATTCAATATTCCTGGACCATCTTGAAGAGAGAAAGAAACACCTTCATTCCAGTAGAGATCACCTCGCAATGAAAAAGCATATTCGAATGATCTCTTCCCCAGAGAAAGTTCCCACTGAGACCTCCTCCTCTGAAAGCACTCTCAAGCCCATTTCTATCCCTCAGTCCCAACTTTACCAAATAATTCCAAGAGAAAAAATCCACTCTTACCAAAGATCAGTCCTCCCTGAGAATTATACTCTCAAGCAAATTGAAATTGACAGCCCACGGAAAAAAGCGACCCGGGCAAGTGAGGACTTCAATAAGCTTCTAGCTGAGAATTCAGCAAAGAAAACAACTGATGCAACCATAGACGATATCCAAAGGTACAAGTTCGACTTTGGAAAAACTTATGTCTTCCCAAGGAAGCCCAGAAATCCAAATGAGACATCCAGGGAAAAGTCTTTCTCCCCAAGTGGAAGGACAACAATATATGAAAGCCCTAGATACAGTGCTTCTAAGAGATCTAGACCCTGCCAAACCGAAGTAAGTCCTGAACCTTCTGAGGAGAGAGTGTTCATTGGCAGGAGCCTGCTTAAAAGAGTCAATAAAATCAAGACCAGATCGGATATTTTCAATTTGGTTCCATTGAATGAAAGCGCCAGAACATCAAGGAATATCTTTGTGACTGAGCCAAGTGAAATAAGTAAAAGAGATAGATCTAAAGACTCTAAGGGGACCCTGGAGGACCTCGACTTGAAAATAGACGATTTTGATAGAACATTGAATCTGTCTAGCAGGCAATCAAAGTCTATGAATTCCTACAGAAAGAAAAAAATTATTAGTTATATATCTAAGTTGAATCTAGAGAGCGCAAGCTCACTGTTTTCTCTTACGAATCTTCGGAGCGAGAGTAAAAAGACAGAGAGTTCAGTTGAAAGTGGGCACACAGCTTCTCTTAGGGAACGAATTAAAATTACTAGAGTAAAGACTGCTGTACAGTTGAAGCCTGTCCCGATGGAGGTGGGCTTCATTTCAGGTATTTCATTGAATGGTAAAAAACCTTATTGAAAAAGCCTAATAAGGCTTTTTGGTATATTATTTGCAGTGTATTAATATACTTGAATATACTATATTGGAGTTCATGTCTCTGAATTACGAAGCCGACCATTACATTTCTTTACTTAATACCGATGAAATGGCATGAGTACTTAATAACAACTACAGTTCTTTTTGCCTTTCTTTTATTTAAATTTATGCCTGAATCCTTATTTTCTTGTCACCGGTGAAGAAAGTCTTCTTCAATTTTCTGGAAATATACTCCAATCGACATTTTTGCGGTAAGAGCATTCATCTCAAAATACTTCATATTCATTTCCTCAGAGATTTGGTCAATCTTTTCTTGGTTAATTGGCCCTCGATCAGATCTGCTTTATTGCCCAGTAATTAATAAGAAGCTCATATGTTAAGATACATCTTTAGGCCATCAACCTCCAAAGTCTTTATTTGATAGCCAATCCCTTGATATTCACTAAATTTAGACATCTTTGATAGAGAGTAAGCTGAAAGGAGTCAATTTTGTTTTCAACAAACGGCTGAGCAAAGAGGTCTTGCCGATGGTGGAATCCCTATTATAACAACTCTGACTATGTGATCACTGCTAGTTAATGCGTTTTCGATTGTAATAAATCTATAATGTAAAAAGTATCTAATTTATACAGAAAATTGGTCTAATTTCCCACAATAACCTGGTTTTCTCTCAACGAAGATAAAATTTGATACTTTCGGTCATATATTCCTTCAGATACGATGGATTCAAAGTACTTAGCTATAAAAGTACTAAGTAATGAGACGAAATTGCTAATGGCTTTATGAAGTCTATTCAAGACCTTTTAACGAAAGAGAGACATAAGAGATTAAAAAAAGACATATGTTAATGCAAAGTTATGAGACAGGAAAAAAACAAATTTATACAACTTGAAAAAAAAATCATCCAAATAAAGGAACCAAAGAACATTAAAACGTCTAGGATTTAGAAGACTAGTTTAGGTAAGGAATTGGGAGATTTCTTATAAGAGAGGCCATAAGAAGAAACTCTCTTGTGCATACCTGGTCGCTTCATCTCAGATTCTCTTTCTTGAGCTTGCTGGGCCACAAGGAGGACTCTTTCTGTATCAGGATGAGAGTGACCTTTTAGTTTTGAGTAAACTTTGTAAGATTTCATTGCCGACTCAAGAGCCTGTGCGGCTTTTCCTTCGGCTAAGGAAATTCTGGCTAAGGCTTCATAGATCTGGGCGGTTTCCAGATTTTCTGGGATCTTGCCAAATAAGTCTTTATAGTTCTGTAAAGAGGCTTCAAGGAACTCTGAGGCTTGTTGATACTGACTGGACTCGAGTTTGTCAAGCCCATTCTTCAGATAATATTCGGCATGAGAGATCTGGATGTTGCCCATGCTTATTGACACAGATCTGGAAAATAATTATTTTAAAACTCGTTCCTAATGATTATCAAGATTTTTTAAATATCTTTGTTGGATTATTTCCCTAGAAATGCCTGTCTTCATAGGACAAGGATAATTGACGCCTAAACCTGTCAAATGTTGGTTGAAAAACATCTTACGGTCCTTCACCTTTGAATTCTTAAATCTGCATGTCTTGCCACATAAGCTAGATTCTATGTTAGATCGAATTCCCTTGAGGGACATTTATGCATCGGGAATAAATTCATCTGAAGCTCACCTTGAAATAAGGAATTCCGAGTGTGGATTATAAGCCATTTTTTTATATATAAATTTGTTGAAAAAGTATGATTCGTCACCAAAAATTACTAAAAGGTGTTTTTATTTAGGGTTTTCATAAGATTCCCTTACAAACACATGAAAACTCCTGAAGCTGCTTTGGCCAATGAGAATTATAGGCTTTTTTAACGTGTAGATGATATATAAGTTAGCTTAACTTTGTCAACCAGGGTTTCTTTTTTCTAATGGAGTGAGGATTCATTGATTTCGTGTGGGATTTGATGAAGATTAAAGGTTGATATGTATGAAACGAATACTGAACTTGATGTAAATACTAAAATTATAGATTAATCTGAGAAACGAAGAACTTATAAAAAAGGAATAGTTACAAAGGGAACTAGAATTATTCCTTAACACTTAGAGGACTCAAGCTCATTTCCGATGATTTTTTCTTTAAAAGTGTTATTGACCTTATGCTTTTAACTTTTGGCCTCACAGGTTCCTCAAATTTCACCGAAGCTTCTTTACAATCCTGTTCAGCCTTCATTGTATCAGGATGAGTTGGGCCTTTGAGTCTGAGGTATATCTTATAAGCCTTCACAGAATTGTTGAAGGCTGCTTTGTAATTGCCTTGTGCCAACAAGAGTTTTCCCAAGGCTTCATAAATTTTCGCTGTTTCGGGGTTCTCAGGGACTTTCCCAAAGACTTCCTCTAGATTAGTTAATGCTTCTTCTAGCAATAGCTGGGCCTCTTCGTACCGTCCATGCTCAAACTTATGAAGACCCTGTTTGAACGATTCTTGAGCGACGGAAATCTGGAGATTGCCCATTTAAATTTTTTCTGTTTAATTATTTCTGCGTTAACTAAGTTTATCATAAATAATATTCATTAATTAGATATACAGATCGTATTTCTTCTTAATGTCAAATCTTTTCGTTACCTTTTGCAATAGAGGTCCTCCTGATGCATATACGCTTGAAATCCAAATGATATACAAAACTCCGTTTTCGCCATTTCCCGTTAGTATCAGAAGCTCTTCTTTCGGATTGTTATAATGACAGACTCAGACTTGTTAACCGCCAAATAATAAGAGGATAAATGTGTTTTTTGATTAGCATTTACACAAAAAGTGAAAATGAAGTTTAGCTAGTCTATTAATTGAAAATGTACTCGCCCGTCCCACTCTGAAGCATGAACATTTCATGAAATGCTATATGCTAAGAGAAAGCCCGGTCTAAACCTTCTATTAGTTCTCGAAGCAAATAGCTTCGAAATTTATTCACTATAAATAAATTTATCCTAGTGTAAATTAACTTAACACCTCAAAGATTCTAGCTTTAGGCAACTAAGTCCATTTAGGAGATCTCATACTTTTTATACAACAATTTTATATAAATTGTACCCAAGAACCCTTGAGATATGCAGGTTAAGATAAAATGCTGTTAAACCATGCCAATTATTCTTTTTGGCTCGTCATTTCCCATTTGATCTCCAGCTCCTCAGCAGCATCAAAATCAGGAGGCATTTTCCTACATTTATGAGGATATGGAACAATTATCTACATTTTGAAGAAAGGTGTTCTAAAGTCATGATTAGGTATCTCTTGAACTTGCTTCAGAAGGTTGTTAGCCCCTTCCTTCGTTATATTAGCACAACTATGAGTTAATTTACAAACAATGCAACTTACAGCTGGAAATCAAAATAAAGAATTCTTAGACTCTTCATCTTGGGCAAAATCTGTTGTAAATAATCCAAAGCCTTATCTGTCACATTCTTTGTTCTAACAGTTAGCCTAATTATTAATCTCTCTACTCTTGGAACTCCAGCTTTAGCTGGGTGAGCTGAGCAACCTTGCTGGGCAACTCTGCCAGTTCCTTAAAGGTGTCATCTCCAATACTTGAGGTACTGAAATTAAACAAGAGAAGAACCTAAAGTTACCAGCTGAAATTTAGACTTAACTGCCTCAATTTGGTGTTTCCACCAAGGGACTTGGCAAAGTCTTTGAAGGCTGCATTGGTTATTTTTGGACAACTAAGAGGATGAGTTGGTTAATAATTTTCATTACGCAGCAAAATTAAGGTTTATGACGTTCAGATGCCAAAGGAGATTAAAGACGTCCTTAAGGAATTTGAAGCCTGTGTCCGTGATGTTCTTGCACCTTTCGAAGTTGAGTGTCAAGGACAATAAGTTCTTGTAGAAAGGCAATAACTTCTTGATAATTTCAAAGACATGGTCTGTGATCGATTCATTTCTTTGACTAAGTAATAGTGAAGAAAATGTACCTGTGGAAGTTCAAACTTAGATTGTTGAGCAAATATTGAGAAGAAATTGCTCTGGCCAAGGTTTCAAAGCCACCATCATTAACCATAGGGCATCTACAATATAAGATATACAAAGAAATATTTCTTACCTTGAGAAATCAAAGGCGATTGTTCTGAGTGTTTGGATGCTTGGAAGGGATTTTTCAAGGTAAACAAAGGCTGAATTTGTCAAGCCAATACATCTATTTCTTAGGATAGATACTAATTGAAATACTTGCTGAAATTTAGGTTTAATTCTCTGAGAGTCTTGAATGTAGGAATTGGCTTTCTTAATCTTTTGAAGATCTTGTCAGCAGGACCCTCACAGCTAATTCGTTGTTTATAAATTGACTAAAAAGTACCCTTCGAATTTCAAATGGATCGATTGGATATCTTTAGTCACACCTACAACCTGTTTGAAAGGCTTGAGGGCGCTTTTCACGTCTGATATCACATTACAACTGAAATAGATTAGGTAAGAATATGATATTTTACTTTGAAAAATTCAATTTCATTTCGCTCAAATCCTTCAGGCAGCTCATAGGCTTCTTCAATGAACTGAAAAGCTTATAAGTCAGCCTTGGACATCTAGGCATTATGATTTAATTCCTTGTTTAATTACCCTTCAACAGAAAGTGTAAAGAATCTGATATGCTTCAGCTTTTCAAGAGGTTTTTGGATGCGCTCAGCGAATGTATCTGTTATATTTTCACATCTAAATAGCTTAAATACCGAATTATCAGAATTACCTGTCAAAATGAAGCGTTAAAGCTGTCAAGTTATCAAAATTAGCAAGCGGTATTTGCAGAGCATCGAGAACCTTATCTGTGATATAAGCATTGCTAAAAATACAGTGATATCTAACAGTCCTTACTCTGTAATAACAAAACGGAAATGACTGATGTTCTTCAACTTATCCAATGATAAGAAGAACAGCTGCAGATCTTTATCCTTGAGATTTGCTGCATTGTAGAGGTTCAAAGATAATCTATTAAGCCTAAGCAAAGGCCCAAGGAGTCCCTTCAATGCTTGGATAGGCTTCTCATCAATCTTTTCCTTACGAGATCTAGGCACATTACCATATTGTATTCATTACAATTACGTTAACTTGAAATAGTTGATTTTATCAACAGCAAGGTCTCTTTCCTGGGTGATCTCAATGAAATCATTGAGAGTTAGTAGTTGATCTCCATCTTTAATTAAGCTTCGGATCTTAGCACCTTCAAACATTTTCAATAGGTCTGCTCTTTTTTTCTTTGAAATGGTTGCATCATTATAATCTTCAACCATGAAAATCAACTCCTCTTCAAAAGGATTGTTCAAATCAGCCTGGTTGTACATTGTCTTCTTGTCTGACCAGGCCATCGGAACCAAAGAATTAGTATTAAGATTTGCACTGGGATTAGTTCTTATAGTTGTGGTTCTTCTTTGGCGAACTTCAGGAAGAGTTTCCTCGCTTAGAAGGATATTATAGGAGTTAATAAAGTTGGCAAAGGTCTTCTCTTGTTCTAGGATAAGATCCTTTAGATTTTCCAGCTCTTTCTTATGTTTGACTGTTTGTTCTAGTTTAGCATACACCTTTTGGGCATTCTGGTCAATTAATTCCTTAGCTAGGGGATCAGAGTTCTGAGTCTCAGCTTTGATTATTTTATTTTTGAGATTAAGATCCCAAGTTGGCGTAAAGGCCTTGCTCACACTTTCAATATGTTGTAATATATTGACCCGAACAGCATCCTTCTTGCCCTCTAAGATCTTGTGAAGCCTGTCAAAAAGCTCTTCCACTGCCTTGAGTATAGATTGCTCTGTTTCGGCTCTGCTTTGCTTGAAATCTTCATGGTATTGCTCAAGATGATCCAAGATTTCCTTCATTTCATTGAGCTTGCTTTTATGCTGCTCAGTAATAGGTGGATCTTCAATGGTATCTGCTCTTGAGGATTTCCTGTCCTTTACTGGGGTACTTTCATTGCTGTTTGTCTCGAAATCGATGTCTAAGGTGGGCTTCGTACTTTTTCTCATTTATTCTTTTATTTTTCAAGTTATTTTAGTACTAAATCCCCGTACAATAAGCTTGACCCCCTAAAAAAATACCATCAATCAAACCTCCTCCAAGGACTCATGGTGATATACCCTCCTTTGAGGAGGAAAGTATTAATATTGGGCTGTTTAAATATAAAAGTATAGACAAGGTTTATTACTTTGAATTACTCTACATTCAAAATTATCAATTTCAACATAAGATCAATTCTTTTTATATGAAAAATGAATTGCATAATCGCCTTCAACTCCAGCCTCAACAACAAAAAACGCAATATCTTCTTGATAAATATTCCTTACTAAGCTTCTCGTTGCTCCCTCTAGTGCTACATTACTAGCTGTCTGACAATAGTAATCCTTCATAGGGAAATAAGACCACGCAGCTCTGCACTTTGTAGAGTCATAATAGATACTCACTTTCCCATTAGCGGATTTCGGTACGGCAGTCAGGTTCAAAGTGCCTGGAACATCACTCTTTATCAAATCAACCCTGAAATAAGCATACTGTTTTTCTTTTGGATTCATTGTTATGATCTTGTAATACTGAGTATCCTTAGGAAGAATTTCTAATCTGAAGAATTGAGAGGAAATTATATGTGTACCAGAAGTCAGAGCAATCAGCGAAAATATCCAATTAGTTCTCTCTCCCATATTAATCGCAAAAAATCCCTCATCATTCTGGTGGGCATAATTCTCCCAGCAATAAAGGTTGTCTCTAGGGAAAACTGTGGATGTCCTGGTGCACTGATTAGCATTGAGAGTAGAAATTTTAACATGAGCCATGGTATTGCCCTCCTGAGGGTTAGCTTTGACCCTTAATAGGCCTACATCTTCAGTCAAAATTCTAAAGAATTTCGAAAGGCCTGAGTAGACATGTACTGTTAAATTATTTGTTGTAGGACTTAAGGGATCTATACTTGCTTGTTCAGCGAGTATTTGGATCCGCCCTGCCTTTCCAGATGGCTTGACTGTGATATAGATTTTCCCAGGATCGGCAATGAAGCATTGATAGATCTTTTTTCGATAATCTTGGCATGTAGGCAGGTTCTCTAGCCCCTCGAGCTCTGCTCTAAAGGTGTTGTATTCAATGTCTGCAGTAAATTCGGTAAAGGGATCGTCCAGATTTTGCAGGGTGAAAGTCAGAATACAAGGCACATCATTGCCAACTCTATACTGGAACTTCCTTTCCCAGCCTGGAAAATGGGAGTATTGAAAATTTTGACCAGAGATCAGGGTTGTTACAGGAATAAATTTGACTTCGACATTGTATGCTGCGTTGAGATTTGCTCTAACGCTGAAGAATATTGCAGGCTGAGAGTCAAAGTAAAGCTGGGCATTATTTCTTTCTCTCCAGCAATTATCTTCTCTCCTTGGCCTCCATGTGAGTTTCTCACAGCGGTTTCCAAAGTAAATGTCAAGCCAAGCATTGGACTGAGAACCATAGCTTGTTATTTGAAGATGTCCTGTTATTCTTGGCTCAGAAGTTGAAAATTCAAAGTCTTTGTATTCACCAGCGGCCAGATTCAGAGTCGTAGTGTAGTCTCCTGATATATAAATTGTGTTAGCGTTGAGAGATGCTATCAGTAGGCTGGTTAAGGCTATAATGAAGACTGAAATTGGCATAAGAAACAGGAGTTCTTTAATAAATTTTATTTAGAAATACGCACTAGAGAAAGTCAAAATACTTGATACGGTCATGAAAAAATGGCTGAATTACTAGAAAATCAGAAGAATTATTGCAAATCTTACTCGGCTCCAACTTCAGGAGATCTATACTCGACATAATTGAGAGGTTCAACTTTGTTCATCTCTTTTCTCTTGCTTCTTTGGATAGTGTAGCGATAGCCAATGTATATGCAGAGCAAAAGGAGCAGTCCAAAGAACACGATAGCGATTGTGACATTCCTGATACTATTGAAAAAGGATTGATTGGACCTGTATAAAACGATAAAGGGTTTAGCAGGGTCTGTGTAGTTGTAGATTGAGTAATAATATTGCAGAAATGGAGCCCCTAAGACTACATAGTTCTTGTATGAATCTGTTAACTTCATTTCATATGGTTTAGTAGAATTTGAAGAGAGACTTGCCAATAAGAGCTGGTAAGTGGATGAGCCAAGATGCTGTAAGTACACATCAGGAGGCATTGGAATGTTATCCCCTGTTACAGTGACTTCTAAAGTGATTACTGAGAGAGTATTCAACAGTCCAGTATATTTACAGGTGGGGAGATATGTGTCGTTTTTGCAAGACATCCCATATTTCTCTCTCAGTTCTGTTAGAATACCGTCATAAATGGCACTCGGAAGTCCTATGAAAGGGGAAGAAACATCTAGAATGGCAAAGGCGTTTTCTAGATTGTACATTGTTTTAGGAGTCGAGATCTTATTGAGCGCTATTTCCCAATTGCTGGTTACATTGTAGAGGAATAACTGAGTATTATCAATTTCTTTATATGTGTCCTCGCCAAAAATAAGCTCTCCATCGGTCCCATCTGTGCTCAAAAAAATTGAGAATAATTTATCAGGAGAGTTGAAATTCAGATAGTTGTAATCGTCTATGCCCAGGCCAATTGCTCCAAAGAGACTTGAGGTCCCAAAGGTATTATTTGAGCAATTTTGGGCATAGTAAGCGGTTATCTTTTTTCCCGTCCCATATTCACCTGCTGACATTTCCAGACTGATTTCATATCCAGAGATGTTAAAGAAGGGATAGTCAACGCTGAAGTTATTATTCGGGAAAGGAGTGCAACTGTCAGGGAACTCACTACAGTTGAAATACTGAAAGTATTCTTGACAACCTGAGACAAAACTACGACTTTTATAGAGTGCTAATGCCATGGGATTAGCACGAGAATTGCCAAATGAGGCTCGAATACAGTATGGATGATCCCCAAGGTCTGAACTATAAAGAGCATTCAAAAAGGGAGTTTGATAAGAAGTTGAGAATGACTGTTTGGACAATTTTATTCTCGGAACATCTGAAGAGTGAATTGTTAGGCTTAGAATGGTAAGAGTTATCAATATTGCCAAGATCCTCATGTATTCTGCAAAAAAAAAAGAATAGCTGTTTATTTTAATTAGACCTTAGAAAATCTAAATTAAACTAACTTTAAGAAAAAAACTTCCAACGTTGCAGATATATCAGAAGATTTATTGAATTTGGTCCGTTTCCTGTTTGTTTTATCTTGAATCTCTATGACTCTATGAATTATTCTAGACTGTATAATAAACATTCCTTAGCAAAAGAATGCTAGATTACTAATAGGAACCTGGGCAAAAACAAGAAGGATCTGCATGACTCGAGTCAAAAAGGAAAAAAATGAGTATACACTTCTCAATTTGAGGGTGTCATCCTTGAGCAGGGGGCCATGCTAATCTTCTCTGTATCGTTCCAATTTTAACAGATGATCCGTGAGGGTTCCAATGTAGATCTCGTTTCTGAACTATACATACTAAAAAGGATTAGAGTAATTCATTATGGGACTCAGTTAAACTCTTCATCTCCAACTTCTAAAAGTTTTCTATCATCTCCAATTAATCCTAAATCTGATAAATTTTCTTTTGTAGAAATAATTATCAACATGCAATCTCAACTCTCTAGATGCATTCAGCCAGGTTTCTTGAGTTCCTTCGACAATTTAGCTAAGAGTCAGTCACTCTAGGTATCAAAGCCTATGAAGCTTATTATATACAATCTGAGATTTTAGGAATCATTTCTATTATTTATTCTGTCAGGAGTAAGTAAGAAGAAAGAAGGGACTGTTACCTAGAGATGAGCAAGAAGAGCTTAGACTTAGGGGATTGTATCAAAGATATAAAGAAAAAGTTCTTCCTGATCAATTATAGGGTCTAGAAATAAATAACAAAATAGGGTGTATCTTCGCGTGAATCGAGTCAAAATGGAAAAAAAAAATGGGTATACACTTCTCGATTTGAGTGTGTCATCCTTGCGCAGGGGCCATGCTAATCTTCTCTGTATCGTTCCAATTTTAACGGATGACCCGTTAGGGTCCCAATGAATATGTTCATCCGGACTATAAATAATGAAAATGGATTAATCAAAAATATTATGGGACTGATTATAAAGAAGATCATCAAGTAGGTTCTATTTGGTATCCGGCAAGTAGACTCAAAAATTGCATTCAAATAAATTGTTACTGATCGGAATGGTGAGAAGGCTCATCACTGAGAGCAAACGCGCATTATTTCGCCTGATTTAGGGTCGAAGTGCCAGTTAAGAACCTAGAACGTCAATATCTAAGGGTGGTTGGCAATTCTTATAATAGCAATAACTTTAATTTTCCGTAGAGTTGAAGATGATAAAATAAACTTCTAAGATGGAGAGTTGAACTGAGTCCCATAAGGATTTAACTTAATCATTTTTCAATATTTATAGTCCTGATGAGCAGATTCATCGGGACCCTAACGGGTCATCCGTTAAAATTGGAACGATACAGAGAAGATTAGCATGGCCCCTGCGCAAGGATGACACACTCAAATCGAGAAGTGTATACCCATTTTTTTTTCTTTTTGACTCTACTCATACAAGGAACGCCTTCACACATCGGCTCTAGCTCTCGTTATTATTATCTCTTATAAATTTTTTGTTTATCCTACAGCTTATATTGAAGGCTAGGGAAGAATCAGGTGTTTAGCTGTGCATTGTTACGGAATTGTGTTAGTTTACGACTCTAGATATATACGTAAGGAAACATCAAAGATTAGAAATTTCTTTATAGATTATATTCTTTGTACATGCGAATTTCTTTCTCTATCAACATAGTGAATATCTTCTTGATCTCACCCTCGTCATTCAAGCAGGATATCAAATAATTCAAATATTTATCCTAAGAAGTAAGAAAAATAAAACACACACCTATGCCTTGCTAAATGGGAAACGATGCAGCAGAATAAGGGCCTGTCTCTTCAAATTTTCAGGGAAGAACAGGGAAGTAAACTTCAGATACAGTTTTCCAAACATCTCACTTATGTAGAGGTAGTTCTCATTCAGATATGCTGGGTCATCCCAGGCTAGTTTATCCTTCAATTTTTGATACTTCTTCTCCATGTCAAAGAAAAGACGATCATACAAGGTCTCTTCCTTATTAAATTCATTGAAATAGGTCTTCAATAGATTGACAAGGGTCGTATTCTCGTCTCCCTTGTTGTGATTTATTTCCTATAGTCTTAGAAAATTTAGTAGACTAGACTTACCTCATTTATAATCAAATACCAATATGGAGTCTCTAAGTACTTGACTTGGAACTCGGTCTTGATTCTAAAGAGCTGGTTTGTATGGAATGAGCTTGCGAAGATGGACTTAATGGCCTCAGAGGCTATTGCGAGATTATTTCGGCTTGTTCTTGTGACATCCAATATGAACTTCTTAAGGATTTGTGGGTTCATATATGTGTTGGAATGCTTCTTGTAAAGAAGGATTCTGTACATGCTTATGTTCATGAGATCGATTGTATCTTGATTGTTTTGTTTAATATAATCAACACGTTCGAGCTCAGTATTTTTCTTGATTCTCTCCTCTAATTGTTTTTCAAGAACTACCATATTCTGTCTATATTCCTTGAGAATCTCATCCACTATTAGAGTTATACTTGCGAATTAAGACTTAGACTTACTTTCTTCGCCTATGTTGATAGCACTTGAAATGAGATTGAAGAACATAAGCATAGCGGTCTTGGTAAGTGGAAAGACTTTGTTCAAGTTATATATCGACACTCTCTTAGACTTGCTTGACATATTCAACAAGGCAGGAGCCTAGATTGTTAAATTATTTATTTCCAATAGATCATACTAGTTGCTTGGCGAGGAGCCTATGAGCCTGCATAAGTCTTGTATTTGAGATTTCGTTCTCATTCTTGAAGGGCGTATTCTCCAAATAGCAGCTCAGTCTCTATAAAAATTAGAATATCTTAAAATTTCTACCTACAATGATGAGCTTTTGGATTTCTGGTAAATGGGTTTTGCTCAGAGAATACATCTCAGTCCTCAGGAAAAAGTTGATATAAAAGTAGTAAACGATGAACACTTGCTTTTTCTTTGTCACAAATCTCAAGAGATTCTCAAACACTTTTTTGACTTCTTCAATTTTTCCTTCTAAGACATATAAGTTTATATCAGTTTTACTTTACCTTTAAGATAAGTATGCTCTGCATACATGATCCACAGGAAAATATTCTTGTCATTTGCTTTTAACATATTCTTTATTCTTTTCTTGCTGTCCTTGATCTCCCCAGTAGTATACGGCTCCCCTAGCCTTGTATAAATACATTCGATATAGAACAAATAGTTCAAAATCTGATTATTTTCAGGGATTTTATTGTTCAAATGGCCCAAAAGTCTCCTAGCATATTCCAGCCTTGACAGATAAAGTGGGTTTCTGTCTATAAGTTCCAGAATAAAACTCATTCTTGGATATTTCAGGAACAAATCATTGATATCGACCCCTCCCAGTTGGAAAGAATTCCTACCAGCCTGATATTTCTGGTTGAAGATGAGGTCCAGATCGCCTTGCAGCTTTTCAGAGTAAATATAGCTCACAGAGGTAGTATTCATGTTAAGAAATGAGCTGGAAAACAGCGGTGGCAGATCTGCGGACTAGTTAATTAATGGTTAAAATAGAATATGAAACCGAGGATCTGGAGTAAATTGTTTATTAATTCCATCTTAAAAGACTCTTGGTGGACTAGAATCAGGTAATTCTGTATATCATCAAACAGGACAATTGAATCCGGGCTGTCCTGAATTCTCCTCTTGTCATAGCTATTATTGGCTGGTCTCCAGAACGACATAGAATAATATTCCTGGAACAGCCACTCTGCCAGACTTCGAGTATTCCCTTCTTCGAAATTCTCCGGAAGATACAGACATATATCTTGAACGAACTCATGATAGAGATCATTCATGGGTCTTGCGTTAATGATCTGATCTTCAAACTTCCCTATGAAGTTCTCCTGGAATTCCTTGGTCATTTCAGCAAGATTTGTCTCGCTAAAATCTTAGAAATAATAGAATATTATTTACCTGTCTGGCCACCCCTGGTACTTAGTTAACTCACCAACTCTTGGATATTCATAGCTCTCATAGTACTCTTGATATTTATTGAGCCTTAAATTTTTGTCATAGACTCCGACTAAAGAGTTTGGAAGGAACATGTTGAGTTCTATTAGAGATTGGAAGATTCCAACCCCTCTTTCAAAGAACCCTGACATTTTTTCAAAGTAGCAGAGTTTCTTAAGAAGATATAGTTGTAAGTATTTGAATATGGCAATTTCTTTGGTATTGCTGCTGGTGGCCATTCTGTCTTGGATCTTCTTCAGGCTTTCTGAGAAGGACTCTCTCATATATGTGATCTAGCAATCAATTATTCAATTTTCTTTAAACTTACAGAGAATCTTGTGAAATAGGAGTATTTGAAGTCTGTGAATAAGATCCAAAAGACAATATTTGTGTCATTCTTCTCCAAGTACTTCTGCCATGTAGAATGGAGGACCTTATAGAAATCGTCACTCTTAGTAGAAGCTTGGTGGAGAAGTCTTAGATGATATAGGATCATTAATGGGTTATTCTCAAGCTGAGGATTGGACATTGCCTTCTCTAATATAGCTAACTTCTTCTCAAGTAACTACAATAATTAGTTAATACTGCAATAAGAGTACCGAATAGTTAGCCTTTCCGACCATACCTTGGTGATGTTTATCCTGGAAATTGATGAACTCAATCCACAGAAGAGCATCTGTTGGATTTTCATCCAGCTTCTTATTATACTCCTTGGTCTTCTCCAACAGATCTGCCTCTTTCTGACTCATTTCATCTCTATTTAGTTTTAATTCCTCTGTGTCTTCTTCCTCCATCTGATCTGGTCTAGTCTCAAGAGGAATGAACCCTAGTTTAAGGAGATTAGGGTCTAGACCTTTCTCTCTCTTGATATCCACAATTTCATCTGATCTTGTATAACTCGTGAAATATCTTTTTGCAGGAATATCATCCATATTTTCCACATACAAAGACCTATTTATTCCCTGAACTCTATTCAGCTCATCAATAATGGCTAGTGTCGTCCTGTCCGACTGCAACCCCAGGATCATATTTCTAATAAGATAAATTCAGTTCTACTTGTATGGATACCGTCTTATTCTTCTGAAAAGAGGGACGTCTTTTATCTGCGGAGCGCCATATTCATAGTTTTCTTTCTCACTAAGTTTGATTACTGACACGGGCAGCAAGTCCTTTCTCATAATATGCTTGTAGAGGAATTCTGTTTCATGACTAAGGACATTTTCTAGGGAATTATTAGTTCTGTGCTTGGAAGAATATACTTTGTGGCATATATAACTCTATTGCGGTGTCTAAGTGCTGGTAGGCTTCATCTTCTATGGTCTGCTCAAGGTCATCTAGGTTCTTAAATTAGAAGAAGGAAAAGGGAGTTAATACTGGATCATAAGTGACTTTCTTTTTGTCTTTTTTCTTTTTCTTATGTTTTTTCTTCTTTTTTACTTCCTCTTCACTTTCATCTGAAGAGTCCATTTGCAGAAGGTCCCTTGAAGTGATACGATTCTTGATATCGAAGTAGTTTTTGTCATCTGAAGGCTGTCCTTGAGCATTTTGTGTTGTTTCTGGTTTGGATTCTTTCTTTTTTCTGATATTTTCATCAAAAGATGAACCAATAGTCAGCCAAGCGTTCGAAACGATCGGCTTGTCTTTGTTATTTTCTTCCTCTATGACAGGAAACAAACTCATAGAAAAGTATGCCTGATAATTTTATTTCTTAATTTGAATCTTTTCTTAGAAGAAAGTCCTATCTAAGTCTTTTCAAAAGGAAAAGCATCACTTAAGCAAACGAAAGAATTTCCCATTAAATTCTTATTTACAGACAGTTTCGGGACATTTTTGATATAGGAATATCTAAACCTATTCCAACCCAATTATACCAATATCTTATGCACGATTACGATATTAACTCCTCTATAATAAAACCAGAGAGCCATCTTGGCTACTGGTTTAGATATTTACAAAATTAGCAGCAAGCACCACCTGCTTTGGACTTTGCATCGGCAGTCTTACTTTCAAAAGTGTAATAGCCAATAGCAAGGCCCAAAATGGTGCTGGCGATGACCCAATAATTGAAAGTCATCAGTAACAACATAATAGCAGCTCCCAAGATAGATTGGAAGAAAAATAGGATTGTGAGCTTTATTCTTGTTTCCATTGAATTACCTTTTTCAATATCGCCGGTTGTGCTCCCTGTACTAGAGGCTTCAGCCTTCAAGATTCTGTGCTTCTTGTACCAGTTAATGCCTGGAGCGAAGAAACACATGACAAAGACAACAAATAGTCCCAGGAAGAAACCTGTTGTTGTCTTGGATTCGAGTCTAGGGGTTGTAAATTAGGATGGAGAGTGATTTACGATTTGAAGATGAAGTATACGTCTGTTCCTCCCATAAATGTCATTTGCATCATTGTGATGCAGTCGTTCTCATCCATATGCTCCATTTGAAAATTGAAGAATCTTTTACTTTTATATTTCCAAATACAATAAATTTATCCTAATATGGATATCGCCTAGCCAAACTACGATTACCTAATCTAAAATGTTAATATTTGAACTAATACTAGCTAATCTTAGCTTGAGACGTCATTTTTTGTTTTCAATAATCAAATCTTATAATACAATAGCAACATTATTAAATAGTTCAAAATAGATATATATAAAAAGAGACGGCATTATCTGCGGTCTCTACATACGAGCTTAAATGGAAAAATCTGAATTTGTGATATAGTTGATAGCTTCTATAATCTCATTCACTTTGACAGTAGGATTAGCCCCGCTAACAATCACTGTACCATCTCTTTGTAAAAAGAAGGTCATGGCTCCGATCTGAACATAGGCTCCATCGCAGACTTCAGGCTCATATCTGACTTTGAGCTCGGTGTTTCCATGAATCTTTTCCAGGTCGAGTTCCTTTCCAAGAGACATTCTATAAGAGATGTTGAGAATTCTAAAGTTAGTGAATTTTACATTATATCCAAGCTTCTGTATCGTCCTAGCGATTTTTCTGCTGGCTAAAAGAGCATCTTCTTCATTAGAAGCTTCATAGCATATGCCTACTCCATTGGGGTAAATCACAAAGGAGCATGCGGGGTTTCTATATTTAATCATCAACATCTTGCCTGTGTTTGAAAGTTCAGAGATTCTAATTGAGTTCTTAAGATGTTTTAGGTCTAGCTCAGTCCCGAGACGGAACATAGCTGTCACAAAGCATTCTATTTCTAATGGGGATGGTGTCCCGGGCTGAGTGCTATACGATATTAATTCATCGATATTACCCGAATAGTTACCTTGTGAAATTTCCAACTCAGTGCTCTTTTTCTCATAGAATGAGTTAAATACAGGTGAGGGAATGGTTGAAAAAGTGGTCATTTTTTGATTTTTTTTTGTTTCTAGTTAGTTTGTAATTATAAATTTTTGCCTGATGTGATCCCTTTATAGTGAGAGTTCTGTTCATAACAGAAATTTTTTTTTTTGTTTTCTAATAATCGTTTCTAGACTTCTTGTTCTACTTAGACTACACTTCCCGAAGAAAACCCATTTCGAGTGTAAAAGGTTACATAGATGTCAGAAATTACAAAGAAACTAGAAAAAAGACTAGGAAAAAAAAACTAGGAATTTTCTAGAGCATGATGTAGCAACTGGTTTTCATTGGTTTAATTCAATCTGGTATTCTTTACCAAAAAATACTTGAGGCATCAGATAGTAGAGGGATGTATACAAATAATACGTAAGATTTACTTGGCGGCAGCAGAAGCAAGACTCTTGATGGAGAAAACTCTTTTAAAGAGTCTGTAGAGAATGAAAGGACCCAAAATGAGGATGAGATAATATAAAATTGTTGTTAAGTAGGACTTTTGCTCATATGCCAGTCTCATATGGATTCCATAGTCCACTTCTACAAGTGTCTTGTGATTCAGAAGTTTCCTTTTAAGGACTTCAGCTTCCTGAATAGGCGAATTACAACGATATCTCCATGATAAACTGAGCTTATGTAGATTTGGTAACTTTGCAATAGAATATATCAATGAGGCTACTCCCTTAGTAGTGACCTTAGGCTCAGGTCTAACCCATATCAGTAGATTAGTAAGGTGCTTTACACTCGAGATTGCATCTGCAAGAAATAGGAAGGCTTTATCAGTGAGATTATGAGCCAACCTGAAGTCAAGCTTGAGCTTTCTAAGTTCTTTCTTCAGTTTTAAAGCTTGGGAAAGTATCTGGATAATCTTGTCAGTCGCATGTCCTTCCAGGGACAGTTTAAAGGCAGTAAGTTGTCTAATTTCTCTAAGGCCCGCACAGAGATTTTTCATTAGCAGTTCCATTGCCCTAGGATGCATGAGCCACTCCCCGACCCACAGGTATAAGGTCTTCAGGTTCTTTAGATGGAAGAGGGTCTCTTTGAGACCTTCTCCTGTGAGATTTTTACATTCAGCCAAAATAAGGTCTAAATGTTGTAAATTATTTAAAAAGGGTGAGGTGGCAAATGCTTTGAGACTGGCATCCAGAATCTTGCCTCCGAAGAGATCAAGCTTTAGTTGGGTCAATTCTCTGACGGGAGATATACTCGTGACAAAAGACCATCCTGTTTTAAGAAGAGGGAGTTTGAGGGTGAGATGTTTTAGAGCTGGTAGGGACTTTAATGCATATCCAAAGCATTCAAAGGCTTCTTCATTGATAAAGAAGGCATTGGACAGTTCAAAATACAAGTATCTGAGTTTTTTGAGCTTCATAATGTTATTTGAAAAGTCCTTGAAATATGTCTCTTTGACAGAATTGTCACAGCCCAGGCAGAGCTTGAAGAATTCTAGGTTAGGACAGAGGCAGATTGTTCTAGCGAGCTCCATAACATCTTCTTCAAATTTTACATCAAATACCCTCCCACTCAAACTGAAATATTCCAAATTCTTTAATTTCTGCATGGCCTGGACCACAATAGTGAACTCATCCCTATCCAGCTCATTTTTGAACGAAAAGCTAATCTTCTTGAGGGATTCCATCTGGCCAATTTTAGAAAATAGCTTTTGGTTGACCCTGTCACCATGGAGAGATAAGCAGAGTCCTTCAAGCTGATAAAACTTGTCCAAGACTTCAGCTAACTTCTCTGAGCATCGTAGATCCATTCTGGCTGTTAGAGAGAGGGTCTTTAGCATTCTCATTGATGATATCTCGTCAAATGCTTTGAGGATCTCTACAGGTGGGACATTTGGGCTGAAAAGAAGCTTGAGATTTTGGAGTTTGCGTAGGTATCTGAGTGGCCTCCTGATATTGTTGAGGTTAATGTTGGGATTGCATAATCTGAGGTCATGAGTAAAGTTCGTGATGTTTTTGAAGCTACATAGGGCCAAATTAAATCCGTTGAGGAATTTCTCTGTGGGCATCTGAGTGATGAGCTTGAGGGTCAATCTGGTAACTGAATTCTTCTTGGCAGCTCTTTGAAGAATATTGTATTCAAAAGCATCAAATTTCAATAGCTTGTGTTTAGAACACCGGACGTTGAGCCATCCGTATTTCTTCAGCTTTGAAATCTCAACCAGAAGTTCTTCTGGTGGATGGCGTAATACAGTGTATTTGGAACTTTTTTGGCTCATTTTGAATGCAGGTAAATTAAATTTATTTATGTAAAAAACATCAAAGTTCCGCTCGATATTTCTATATACAAAAAATGGGATTAAGAGTCCATCTGCATAAAATGGTAATTTACTGTCTCAGCTTGAATTTCTAATATTTATCCTAACTGTATCCATGAAGAACAGGCTCTAAGTTCTTATGCATTCCCTCCCTAGTGTGAATGTTCAAAGAGCACTGAATCTGATAGATTCCAAGGATAAGTCAATCTTTTTAGGCCAATCTAACAATTTTTGTCATATGCTCTCTAAACATTGTGAACAGTTGTCCTATATCAAAAATAAAATTCTTTCTCATAGGGTGAATAAGTAAAAAGCTAGGAATTCAATAAGTATATAAATCAGTACTGATCATCTTCAAAGCGAAAATGGCACGAGATGGACCAATGTTTCTTAAATTTTCCACTCATTTATATCTTTGAATAATTATCCAATAATTAATTGAGATAAATCAACTTTGAATTTGAATACATTGTTATCTCAAGTATCTCAAAATGTGACAGAAAAGTATTTTTGGCAGGGAACAAGGATTTTTAAAATTCAATTGAAACAATCGGCTATATTACAAAATTAGGATGCATCATAAGGAAACAATGAGCTTTACAAATATGATGAAAAAAAGGTATTCAATAATTTAGTGAGAATTCATCTTGGACAATGTGTTCTTAAAATCAAGTCCTTTATTAACATTAGACTCCCCATACATAAAGGAGAGCTTAGAAGCTAGACCTCCATCATCTGCTATGCTATAACTAGCCTCACTATCCCTTGGAGAAGTAACTCTTGCTGTATTTTTCACAGAACTAGTTACACTACAAAATTAACCAATATATTAAGAAACTATTACCAGGACCTGGCTGAGAAGATCTCTTGACTAGCTCCTGGATTCTGTTGAAGTTTTGAGTCGAAAGGAATTCTGCAAGAATTAGGCATCTTCGAATAATTCAAATGTCTCCTCCTGCTTTGAGGGTGGTAATTCCCTTCTCTATGGCTGAGAGAATATACCTCTTCTTCATCCGTTGTCTTGCTGGCATCAGGGCTATTCTTCATGCTCATAGGTTCAGAACTGCTGAATATTTGAGCTGTGGAAGTAGGGTGGCTAACTAACCCCACCTTATCGTCTCCTCCATCGAGGTCAATTCCTGAGCCCACAAAGAAGAGCTAGAGAGATTATATTCAAAATACTTGGACGGTTACCTTATTTAGAGGATTCTTAAAGATAACTTTTTCCTTTATAGCGTCCATCAAGCGTAAAATCATGCTGGACTCAAGGTCTTTATCGTCTTCGAGATCACATTGTGAAAACTCTCTGGCAGATTTTTTCTGAGATGGTTCAATGAAATTACCCCTAATATAGCTTAAAATTCATAATCAATTTATTTTACTCTGTTTTCTGCTCTTCATACCCAAGGTGGTCAGATTTATGGAGCATTTCCGCCTGTTCATTTCTATCACTTTCTGTATGTATTATATGTTCCTGCTCTTTGTTTTCTTCTTCCTCCTCTCCGTCATTGATAGACATGGATGTATCATGTTTCTTTATTGTAGGAAGTCCAGCCATTGCATGTTGAGATTTCATATCATATCTGTTTGTAGTATCTAATACGTAAGGAAAGCTATTCATAATTTATTACCTCTGCAGAAGCTAGCGTTAGGACTTTTATCGGCTCCCCTCTTGGTAATGGTTTTTATGTCTATATCCTTAAGTTCAACCTGAGAGATCTCAGGGTGGCCTGCGGTATTCGAGTTCATCCAGCTCTTGCCCAAGAGTTTTAAATTTGTTTGATCATCTTCCAAATTAAGAATAAACATCTTCTCATTACCATTTATAGCAGAATGGAGGCTATGGTTTATAGTCGGATCATCTAGTCTTTTGATAACCTTAGATTTATAAGTGGTATCTGGTCGATTTCCTTCCTAAGTGATATTGATCAATACGAGAATTCCTACCAGATCCTTAATCTCTGCCAACTTTGCCTTTTGCCTCTTCATCACAATGTATTCATAAGTAGTCATATTTTTAGACTTGAGCCATCCGTGGAGTATAAGGAGCTGGAAGGTCAAGAGCCACATGATCATATTCAAAAATCCTGAAACAATGATCAGCCAGTAAAGGAAGGAAAAGCTATCATCTCCATCAGCATAATA
>Ga0065720_1019063_pt1 | contig 40518 bp, 26 predicted proteins | sample Thericmetagenome_FD_59107 | JGI IMG/M metagenome (GOLD analysis project Ga0065720, IMG submission 59107) | Thermophilic microbial communities from the Joint Bioenergy Institute, California, USA of rice/straw/compost enrichment - eDNA_2 v2... | ecosystem: Engineered > Solid waste > Grass >... | reverse complement strand
TAACTCTTTAACAGCCTTGGTCTTCTTGTTTCTGAACACAACTTTAGAAACCTTGTTCTCGACAATTGCGCTTACGGAATGAATCTAAAATGTTAATTTAAAATTGGAATTTTGTACAATCTTTTTCTTGATGGCTGTGAGGGAGACATTGTAGGGAACCATGAAGAAGTTTCCTTCTACATCAATGTAGATAGCAGAACCGTCGGCAATGAGATCATCGAGGAGAGGAGTGCTGATATGGGCAATAAAGTAATGAGAGCCAATAGACCTCATCACAGGCTCATCTTCAACATAACGAATTCTAAAAATGAATAAAATATCATACCATTTTACCTGAAGGGAGCCAATAAAGCTCTAAGGATTATCTCTTCAAATCTATTGGCCCTTGAGAATTTTTCAAGATAGACAAGAAGCTTCTTGAATATTACAAGGAGATCAAGCAATGTTTCAAGTCCAAGATAATTGTTAATGTGCTCCTTGATAGGGTTCTCCTTATAAAGAATAAAGCTTGAGAGGATGAAAGTCAAAGCATCGTACAGCTGAATCTCAGACAATTGGGTAGGTTGGGTCTTAGATTCCAGGACATCATCAATTACAGTGAGGGCTTCCTTGTATGAAGCTTCAAGGACTTGGGATTGCTCAGGCTTCTTTTGGATCAGGTACTTCCAGAGAGCTTCATTGAATTTGAAGTAACTGGGGAAATTTTCAGGGACTTGGAGCATGTTAAGTTCGCTTTTGGGGTCAATATGGATGTGATATCTTTTGCTTAAGTAGAGAGGCATTTTGTCTAGAATATCCCAGGCGACGGCCTCCATAGCAATCAAGGCTAGTTTTGCTTCTTCCTTGGTGCTTGGTTCCTTGAAAGGAAGGAATTCAAAGTCAACAGGGACGAATTTAGGGACTGTTGTGCAGTCCTGATTAGTGCTCATGAAGTAAATGATCTTGTAGTTCTTGAAGCTGGCAAATGCGGAAGCTAAGGCAAGGGAGTTATCGTAGTCCATAATGAATAGGCACTTTTTCCACAGGCCTAAGGAGATCAATTGAGTGTAACACTCGTAGCCGAGACTGTTGCCCTCGTACATTTTTTCACCTTTGTGCTTGAGTTTCAAGTATTCAGGGTTGATAAGCTCGAAAATGTGGTTTATGGCAGTACTTGCAATATAGGCTCTGTCTTGTTGCACGATTCTGCTATGAGAAGAGAGTTTTTCGAAGCTGACTCGGACATCTTCCTTGAGGAAATATGAGTAGTTATAGGCAAGGTTCACAAGATATTGACCGATCTTATCGTTCAAATGGTATCTATTGCAGATAAGAATGCACAACTTGTAGAACCCTTCTTGATCTAAGAATTCGAGGATAAGATTCAAGTGGCTGGGGTCAATGTTGGTCAAGTCAATCTTGCCATCATCTGTCATGCTTATAGCAACATCATGACCTGAAAGTTCTATAGGGAGGGTAGTGTATTCAACTAGTCTTTGGAGGAGATCATCTTGGATAGTGATGTTGGGTCTTGTCTGGATGATATTGTATTCATCTTCTTCTGGGGCGTATCTTCTTTCCATGATAGAGAAGTCTGAGAAGCTCAAGGATTTCTTCTTTCTCAAGCTGGTGAGATTGTCTAAGGCATTTCCTTCACGTGATTTCAGGAACTCATCTTCCAAGGAGTATTGAGATAGGTGCTCGAAACTCTCATTCCTGGGAGTAGTATCAAAGGAAAGTTCGCTAATTCTTCTTGATTGTTGTGTTAGCTGCTTCGAGGGGGAGACAAAGTTATGAGAGGAACCAAGGATGGAAGATCCATCTAGAGTGAGCTCATAGATGTCCTTGTGGCCAGTCTCAGAGACTTCAACGTAGGAAGGCTCAGAAAATTCTCTCTTGGACTCAGTCAGTTCGCTTTTCACTTCAGGGAAATCGATTTGTTTGCCATATCCTTCCTCTTCAGCTTCATTTTCTTGACTCTCTTCACTTCCTGAACGTTCTCTAAAGGCGTCTTCGATCTGTTGGGCTAATTTTGTCTTGACTTCTTCCTTGAATTTTCCATCAATACGCTCCATCATCTGCTTAATGGCAAGCGTGGCACATTTCTTGGCATAATGCTCTCTGTCCTTTGAGGGAATCTGCCTAGACTCTCTGATAACTTGCATAACCTTCTCAAATGCGTTGCACTTTTCATAGCACTCTATGGCTTTAATAAAGTCACCTCCAGCTCTGTAGAAATCGCCTGCTCTTTCATAGTCTTTTAGCATGTAGCAAGCTTCTCCAGCTTCCCTATTAAACCCTATTTTCTCATAGGCTTTTAGAGCCTCGTAATACATTCCAGCAGAGAAGAAACATTGCCCTGCCTGCTTTGTCAATCCGATGCTGTCGAAAATACGAGCAGCCTTTTCGAATTGTGAGTACCAAGCTTTTTCTTCATCCTTGAGCTTTGAGATGAACTTCTTCTTGTCACTAGGCTTGATATTGGCGTATTTTTGGACTCCTTCGCTGAGGTATGCCCTCTCATTGGCGATCTTCTTTAGTTCTTGGGAGGCCCTGTCAGCTATCATATAGGCTTCAGCTCTTAGTTTGAGGTCCTGGTGTCCTGATTTCTCGAAGCATTTATAGGCCTGTTCATAATATTTATGTCTGAACATTCTGAGGCCTTGGAGCTTCCAGGCGGAGGGGGTAGTGGACTCAATGAGGGCTTTAAAACTAGCGACTTCTTTGCTTTCTGAGGGAGATTTCGTATGTTTTTCGAGTTGATCTCTAGTAATAAATTCGACAAGGCCAAGCTTATTCCAGTAATCACAGATGCTTTCTCTCTTCTTTGTATTCTCATCAAAGATGATAATACGGCTCCTGGGTCTTGTGAGGGCGACGTAGAGTTGCTTGAGCTCGTTGCAGAGCATATTAAACTTGCACATGTCCTTAATGGGAGCGTTCTTGGGCAAAGAGACTCTCTTAATATTGTAAGTATCTGGGGCATTCTTAGAACTGAAGACACTGACATCTTCCAGGCTAATGTGTTTCTTGGCTTGGTCTTCCTGGGTAGAGAGCTCTTTCATAGCTTCTTCACGATAAGCTAGAGAAATTAGGCTTTATTAAAAATAGGACTTTACTGAAATATAACTTGTCATAAGCTTGTTTGTCAAGGACCTTATCTTCGATTTCAAGGTAATTTAATAGTCCCCATTCTTCGCGGGAAGCAAGGGAGTCATTGAAGAAGTTGTACAATATGACATGGTCAAACTCAAGTCCCTACAAAATATTATTTTTCTTTTGTAAAATGTACCTTAGCTTCATATACTGTAAGGCATAAAGCATGCTTGAGAATAGGAGGGAGTTTGGCTTTGCTTTCCTGGTCTCTGACGATAATAACCTGATTACATCCAAACTCAATAGGAGGCTTCTCTAGAAGTCCATTTCCGTCCTCTTTCATTTTCTTATAGTTCTGAGCTCCAAACAACACCGCAAAGAGGACCTCCATATCAACGTCCTGTAGTACAATGGGTCTTGGCCCATCGACTTCACTTTTCTCCTTTCTTAGCTTATCAATAGTCCTTGGGAAAAAGGCTTCAATCAGTGTGACGACAGAATTAGCCAAGTCGAGGATCTTGCCATGAGATCTGAAGTTGATTGTCAATTGCTGGACTTTAGGCTTTTTCCAGACCAGCTCCTTCGCAGGGCCCTTATTGAACAAGTAGGCCAAGTCGGCAAACTTCACTCCTACACCCTTGGCGATGGTCTGGGCAGTATCTCCAGAGAAGAAAACACTTTGTTCAGTGACATGCATTAAGAGCATGATAGTTGCATGGGGGAGGTCTTGAACTTCATCAATCATTAGGAAGTGAATAGAAGCACCGTAATAGCCTTTGAGCTTGATTTCGTTGAGAACATAGTTTACAACATCCATGAAATCGTAGCCCCCTTGCTCCTTCTTCCAGTTTTCGTATTCTTCAAAGAAATCATAGATAGTGTTTCTTTGGGCCTTGGAGAGAAGGGACTTACGGTCTTCACTGAGGGAGAGATACTGGGCTCTAGAGAGGAAGAATCCTGGCTCTAAGTGGCTTTCAGCTGAACCCTTTATGAAAGACATTATTTCTCCCCATACAGTGATAGGAGAAAGTTCGATATTGAAAAGACGCTTTTTAATAATAGCTTCCCAGAAATGAGTCAAGAAGTACTCAAAATCGATCTCGAATTTTACTTTATTGACTTTTCTTTTGTTGGCTTCAAGCTCATTCTTCCTTCTATAAATGGCCATGTATCTATCATATTCAGCCTGAATTTCCTCTTCAGTCATAGTGGCGAGGTTCAGCTCATTCAGGTTAGATATATTAGTATCATCAGGCCTATCTTCTATTTCAGTTTCTTCTTCAGTAGCATCTTTATATCTTTCATTGATCATCATCACCCCTTTCATTTCGTTGTGCCACTGGGCCTGGTTGTTGAGGGTTATAACTGAATTATCCTCAGCTCGAGCAAAGAAGGGATAGTCAAGGGTACTGTCTATTAATAGGACTAACTTTTTGACTGTAAGGAACAAAGGAAAGTCTTTGTCTTCAACATTCTTTAATGAGGTTATTTTATGAAATCGGCTGTTTCCTTCAATTTCATCTTCATCAGCAAGATAGAACTCCTCGTCTTCTTCTTCTTCAATGAGCTCTGAGTCTTCTCTAGACATCTGGGTCTTATCGGCAATGGAAATTTCTTCGATTTTCTCTTCAACTATGTCAAGAATTTCGAAATCGCTGAAAGTCACATCATCGAGTTTGGAGCCTTCCATCTTGGCTTTCCTCTTTCTCTCCAGCTCTTCGGCAACCTTTTCGTTCAGTTTCTGATAATATCTGCTGACTTCATTTGTAAGCACAGGAGAGGCACTCACAAACACTGAATGGATGCCTATATTGCTGGTCAAAGAATTGGCATCGAATCTTCTTTCGATAAGAAGTCCCTCCTTGGCTTGGGTTTGAGCTAATCTAATCCTAAAGAGCAGTTCCTGGGCAAAGAGTCTAAGGACGGCACAAGTAGTCTTTCCAGTACCTGAGCGACCTATAGCAAGAACGTTTCCTGCTTGGCCAATGACTCTTCTTTCCTCTTCTGTGAGTTTCATCCTAAAGCTAGGAATTTTTTCAAGTAGCTGGACCAGCATTGCAGTGCTGTTGAAATCAGCAAACTGTTCCAAGATCTGAGAATTCACCTTTGAAATGATCGATTGCTGCTGAGCAGAAGCTCCAATAGCTTGGAATCTCTTAGACATCCATCTATGTAGGGATTTGTCATAAATTATTTGATCGGAGTCCTCAAGTGAGACTAGGGCGTGATAGCAGCCGTTTTCATACTTGTAAGTGCTGGTATTATCTCTTTCTTGCCTAAAATATGAATCTGTGGGCTTGAATCGAGTACCTGTCAGGGTCTTTTCTGCATTCTTCGATAAAATCTTGACAGACTTCTTGGACGGAGGCCTTCTCGTTTATAATGTCAAGATATCGGGTGACTTCAAAATATTTATAAGCAATGACCTAACAGAGAGTAACTTTAGATGAAATCATGCCTTACTTTAGTCTTTGAGGCATCTAGTTGGGGAATTCTCTCCATGTGTTTACAAACGACCACAGTTCTTCCTGTCTGTGCAACCTTAAAGCTATAAAACCTCATGTTCATAACACCCTTGTGAGGGACATCCACCAGGTTATTGTGTCCAGCTGGATCATAAATATGGCCCAATATGTGCATCTGAATATTAGATTTACATTCTCTAAGCCTTCTCAAAAATTTCCCTAGAAAATCAGACAATATGGTGCAGACTTACTAGAAAAGCGGAGGTTTTTTAAGTTAGTTTGATTCAACGCATAGCTCTTTAGGAATGATTCTTTAGTTTTGGCGTGTTTAAGCTCAGATGGCCCTAATATTAACTCCTGCGAGTATTGCTGGCTATGCATGTCTTCTTCACAAAATTCGTAGTAGTATTCGGCCATCTCGAGGAATATATCAACTTCATGAGTGGGAATAGGAAATTGGACTTTATCAATCTCAGTACAAAGCGAATAAGTCTTGGATAATTTTTTCATATCATTCACAAGCATTAGATACCCTTCTCGAATTCCCTCAGGAAGGTCCTCAACCAGAGATTCAGACTCTTTGTCCTTTTTTTCGCTGGTTTTACTCATAATATTTTGAAATAAAATTGGCAGAATAGATTAGTCAAAATGCAGTTGTAATAGTTTTAACTCAATATTGTGAATAAAACACGTATTTTTAGTCTTTTCTGATCTGAGAGAAACACATATTTTGGTTGATCTCTTTAGACAAATTCTTCCAGATTTCACTATTTGACGACTTTTGACCTCTCCTTCTCTTGCTGGCTGAAATGATTATGAGGATTCTAGCAGTGAGCCCACGAAGGTGCTTTTAATTGTTATGGTTTCGAAATTACAGAGCAATTTCTCATTTTAGGCATGTTTTTAAATTTTGGCAAAAGAATTTCTATTTTTTCCATGGTCTGAAGAAATGTTGGTTCATATATATAAGTCAAATTTCTTGACAGATATTTCAATGGAGATTTCTTGATTTAATTTTTTCAGATAAGGATAAAGTGGCCATTTTATTCCAAAGCTTTTGCTTTCGATATTTAACCAGAAGAGGGGAAAAATTGTAGTAATATTCCAAAATATCATAGATTATGAGTTTTTTCCAGATTGGCTTGAACATAAAATAAAACATAGAAATAAAATATAGAATAATTTTATAATAAAGACTAAAAAGAAAGTTTTTCATATTTTGGTACTCTGGTATGACATAAGAAGATTATGGATTAGGATAATAGGATAAATTATTTTCATGTATGAATAGGTGTATAGGTTAGCATGGCAATATGGAGCATACATTGTCCGATGATATTAATTTTACAGTAATTCCCAAAAACCACAAATTTAATCCCAAAACAGTTGGCATTGATATAATATTTAGTATCAGGGCATCCTAACTACAGCTCTTATCTCTTAACAGGACTTCCAGTAATAGTTTCAGTTTATGTTGTATTTTCAGATTAATTTCATTCATAATCCTGATCCATAATCTCCCAGGATTGTTCTAGCCAAATCTTTTATAACTTTAGTTGACAGTTTTTCTGTGTGGCTTTACCATCGTTTAGACCTTTTCTAACAAATAATATTCACCTTTACTCCATTGCACAGGCTTTCAATCCATTATTTACTTTTTAAATATTCACTTTTATCATTCAGAGTGGATAAATATCAAAGAAGCTGGCCTTATCTCTAGAAAACATTATTGAGGAATTATATCCACATTGGGAACATGGATTTGTTATGTTCTTTCACCAGTGGTTTAACTTTTACAGTTATCATAATAAAATTCCAAGCTTTAGTAACTTTGCCTAAGTCATTGATTGGCATTAATTCCATGTCTTGACCGGAACTTATCCAGTCAGTGTAATAACAACGAGAAAGGGAATTCTAAGAATGGGACAGGCATTTCTTTATTACAAGTCCATAGACTGTGTGGTAATGCACGTCTTTTAAGATCAATATAGAGCCAAAATTTGGGCATAATCGATCAAATTGCCTTCTCAGGGCTCCAGTATTCATTGGTATAGGAATGAGGGGTTATTAGCCAGGTAACAAGCATATGATGTATGTAAAATTTGTGATGACTTCATTCGTAACATCTTTTACTAGAGCTAACTTCTATGCTTATATGTATGCATAAAACTTGATATTCTGAAAGGTAGATGATTGAAAGCACATAAATATCAGTTTTCTTTTCAGAGAGCAGCAAAATTTCCAAAGTTTCGAGAAAAAACAAACTGTTGCAATAATTCCAAGAAAAAAATAAATATTGAGGATTAAGGTTGTTGGTATGAATTCTATCATGATTCCCAAAGCTGGCTCAATATTGTTTTTTTAATTTCTTAACGGCCAACTCACCGAAACTAAAAAAGAAAGATCATGGAAAATAAAGATCATGCTCGGGTAATTATAAGCTATAATGAAAAATAAAGCTGGAGATGATTAACCTTATTGCGAGGCTTATCAGAGCGAGGCTTCAACTATAGTGATAAGCTTCGAGATAATAACCTCAAATTTTTTTATCGTTATTTTAAGCGAATTTGGCAGAAGCTTAAGCCAAATCCTATACAGTAATATGCTATTAATGAACGTGTTCATATTTGAATAACGTTGAAACTATTACTAAGATCACCTATAACAAAAGCATGTCATTTTTCATTGTTCCACTTGAAATAAAGATTAGATTTGCTAAATCCAATTTATCAATCACAACACTCAAAATAAGATTAAGAGAGCCAGATTTTTTCTTGGCTCGGTATTGTACACAATCTCATCTTGGTTCAGTATCTTAATGCGAGAGATAATCAATATTCATTGGCCGATAGGGGATTCTCAAAGATCTTTTCTATATTGAAGTGACTGGAAGATAGTCCAGAAAAGATTTTAAGTAGAAAATATCATATTATGTATCAAATTGCTTAATAGGCTCAAGTTAGTGCATTCTAGACAAGATTATAATTGGTTTGTCAGATATTAATTTCTTAATTTGGCTCAATCAGAAATCTGCTAACAGCTTTTTAAACCATAATCGACCAATTCTGATGAGGAAGTTAATCTTCGTGACCTCGCAGTTCTTAGTTCAAAACATGAGGTCAATCATTGAGACTATTGCACCCCTTAACAAGACTTCAATTCGTTGTGGAAAACACAAAGATCTGTACTTCATTAGTGGCCATGACGTTTTGACAAGTAAGTTAAATTCCTTAGGAATCATGAATTCTAAATTGAATCAAATTTTTAGTTTTGCCACTTAATATTCACTATATAACTAATCTTTTAAATTATGAAACTAAGTAAACAGACAGGGAATCAGTCTTCTTCCATCTCGAGCCTCTTAGTCTTGGGTCTCCAATCCACAGCCACTTCATCCCTCGTCGTCGATAAGGAAGAGGACCTCTGCATCATCGAAACTATCAGCATTTCAAAATTTCCGATTTACCTAGTATATCAATCAAAACTGAAGCAATATTACGCTATGAAGGTCTATGATGCTAAGGACAAAGCCATGAACTTCTGCTTTGCGAACGAAGTTCGTTTCGTAGGACTGAGGCATCCAAATGTTATTTCAATGACTAAGAAGGCAGAGAACAAAAAAATTTCTAATAAAATGGAGACCTTTGACGTCTCCTACATTCTTATGGAACTTTGTCATTGTGACTTCTTGGATCTTGCTCTCATGGATGGATTCCTTCAAGACAAGAAGTTGGTGAGGACTTACTTTCACCAGCTGGTAGAAGGGCTGGAATTTCTTCATTCTAATAGATTCTCTCATCTTGATCTGAAGCTTGAGAACCTTCTCTTAGGAAAGGACCTCAAGCTCAAGATCGCTGATTTTGATCTTTCTTATCAAGCTGATGACGTGTTTGTCTATGGGTCTGGAACTCCGAATTTCCGTGCCCCTGAGATCAGGGGAAAATATTGCAAGAACACTTATGCAGCTGATATTTACTCACTCGGGATTATTCTCTTTATTCTTATGATGGGAGGACTGCCATATATAGAAGATGTTGTTGATGAAGTCGATCTTTATAAGATACTCTTGGATAGTCCTAGGCTCTTCTGGGTGATCAGGGAGGAGTTCGAGCCCTCAAGTTCTCAAATAGATAAAAACTTTAAAACCCTTTTCTTATCTATGGTCGCTAAAGACCCTTCTTCTCGAGCCACCTTACAAGATATCAAAAATTCTGCCTGGTACAGAGGCCCTGTATACTCTGACCAGGAACTAAAACAAGTTATGGAGGAATTGCTCGAAAGCTCAGTACTCAATTAAAGAGATGTTTCTCATTTCTGGAGAAAATTTAGAAAATTTTCTATCGACCTATATATCGTTCGTCTTTTTGTTGCTTAGACATTTTCCTTTCTCATTTATTATATTTCTGTTTATTCCTTAAAGATGTTGACTTAGCAAAGAATTTTCACTCGCTATTTTAAATTTATGTAATTAATGATCAAAAAGAGCAAACACTGTTTCAAGTCAATTTGGAGTCATCTAATCCTCAGGATTAGCAAAGGACATCCAAGAATTTCTAAAGATCAACTGAGATTTTGAGGGGTTGAGAAAAAATTCCTTTTGAGAATATTTTTGTTTACTGATGCTCATTATCTTTGATGAGGATTAAGTAACACATCTAGTGGGTATTTCTCTAGACATTGGGTGATAGACTCTGAAGCTATAGAACAAGAGGAGAGGAAATTTGGTTTGAAGATTGTGTTTAAGCATTCTGAGGGTTTTTTTCATGAGAGAAAAATTAAGTGATAAAATCAAGATCTAAAGACCTCAGAAGTTATTAATTCTGATATTAAAATTTTGAGAAACTTTTATTGCATGAGAAATGAACGAAAACAACTCATTTAAATTAGTTCATTTTGATTTTATTTCTGAAAAAACCCAGAAATAAACCATTGAACTACTGATGGAGCTCAGACCAATTGAATTAACTGGAATTGTAATAACTAGAAATTTAGAGATGATACCATGTAATCGTGTCATCAAGCTAGAGAGATATATATATATATGAGTCCAGAACAATTATAGGCATGGAAATTTTCCTACAATCTGACTCTAAATTTTGAATAATCAAAGTAACAGGAAGACAGACTATATACCTTTGCTATTTAGAAAGCTTATTCTAAACTAATTACTCAATAATGTTGCTTCAAAGTAATAGGCTCTGGTTTAAACTAGTCTGAATAAATACAAAAATAATGGTTCTTAAGCCTTCAGGATAGATTTCAAATTGACTCAGCGTTGAAGCTGTGAAAGCTATGAAGAAATCTATTTTGAAGGAGATATTCACAACAAAATCCGGATAGAATTGCTTAAAACAAATTAATTAATTTTGATCAGAGACAGCCAAGTTCTTGGGGTTGAATTACCAGGCTTCTAGTAATTTTCCTTGAATTGACTAGCTTGATATAAGAAGTCGATGCTCAACACAGTCATGTTTCGTTTCATGTTTATTTTATTGTTTTAGGGCTTGAACAAAGACAGGTTCATTGCTATTATGTAAACTTCAAGTTTAATCTACACCTTGAGCTTTCCTTTCATGGACTCAACGCCTTTGATGGCTGGCAAGCTTTGGTCATGCAATAAATGAATATGTGCTTTTTGTTCAGAAAGATATCTAACTTTGTTTGAGTTTATCCTGTCAGGAAACTGAGAGCTCAAGAAGTGCTAAATAAAGCTGATGCTTTGATTAGAATAAGAATCAAGACATGCATTATAATTCGTCCTATCTAGTAATAGAATGGCTAACGCGTTCATTGATTTTAGTTGTTCTGTTTCTAATAATTAACTAAACTTACCCTTGTTTAAGGCGTTAAAATGTGCCATAATAATGTGGAATGAAGGATCTAAAACCTATAAAATGCTCTTCAGACACTCAATGTATGCTCTCTAGAAAGTGGAAACTGAAATTAGAGTAAAAGTTCTGTTGTTTCAGAAATCTTAATTATCTTCTATAAAAATGATAAATGTGAGAGAATTCTTAGTCCTTCATGTCTTATATTGTTGAATATTAAGATTACCTCTTGTTAAATTTTCTGATTTAGAGTTATCATTAATTGCTCAAAGCGTTTAAATTTAGTCTAAATCAAATACATTCTAAGCATTTATTTCATATAATTAATCGCTCATAAAGTAATTTTCTTCAAGCAATGAAGATCACTAAACCCTACAATAGTACACAGAAATTATCCTCCAGCTTGTTGGGAATCGAAGAGGCCTCCACACAAACTTCAACTATCATCTTGGATAAGGAAGAAGAGCTCTGCATCATTGAAGTGATCAGCGATTCCAGATTCCCTGTTCTTCTAGTGTATTCAGCCTTGGAAAAGAGCTATTCTATAATGAAATGCTTTCCATTTGAAGCTAACAAGATCAGCCTTTACTATAAAAACGAGTCCCGATTCGCAGGAATCCAACATCCCAACATTATTTCTGTGAAAAAGACTGTTGATAAAAAACTCATCACAAGCCAAAATTCAACTATCCAGACTTCTTATGTTCTGCTGGAACTTTGCCTATGTGACTTTCATGATCTTGTCTTGATAGAAGACTTAGCGCGTGACAAGAAGCTTGTAAGAACATTTTTTCACCAGCTTATCGCAGGAATCGAGTATCTCCACTCTAGCGGAATCTCTCACATGGACCTCAAGTTAGAAAACCTACTGTTAGGGAAAGACTACAAACTGAAGATAACGGATTTTGATCTATCCTATATGAAGTCTGATATTATAGTAGCAGGTAATGGAACCAAGCATTATAGGGCTCCTGAGCTCAAAGAGAGATGCTGTAAACAAACTGAGCCGACAGATATCTATTCAGCAGGGATCATCCTTTTCACACTTTGGACAGGGAGCATGCCATACCTAGAGGATGAATTTATACATGGTGAGAACCTATACGACACCTTGATAAATCATCCTCAGTACTACTGGGGTGCCCTGAACAGGATTGATCATTGCTGGAGACATCTCGAGGAAAATTTTAAAGAATTATTCCTTTCTATGGTAAAAAAAGACCCCAAAGAGAGGGCCTCAATTACCCAAATAAAAGAGAGCAAGTGGTTCAATGGTCCTACATATACACAAGAAGAGCTTAAGGCTGTTTTAGACAAACTTCTCGAAGGCACTATTTTAAATTAAATCAATAATTTGAATTTTCTCGAAAGAGATTGTTCACCTTGTACACCAAACATAAATTAAACACCTATTGTACTTTATTTCTGAGCACTTTAAGCTTTATTACCTCCTCTTATGAAATCATCATATAATTTGAAACCTTGGAAATTGTCTGAAAAACATTTTGAGTGATCTGGTTCGGAGAATATGTTATGGACAAATGAATGAATCCCTTAACACCTTGTGAATCCTCAATCTCAATAAGGTTTAATTTTTTGTTTTTTGAATTAAAGCTAGATAATTATGTAACTTATAGTCAATTCTTATATTTTTACACAACTCTAGTTCACTCTCAATTTCCAGCCTTTGATAATTTGATACCAAAGAGAGACAATATGAAGGGAGCTTATCCTGAAAGTTTTCTGTATGGATTCACAAATTATTGAAATTATCACCGTGATAATTTGACTTCCCTAACTTGGTTCTAAGTTCTCGCTTTTTCTGAATATTTTCACTTGGAAAAAGAGACAGCTAAGCCAGAGTTAGACTGTGAGGGATAAATCCTAAGATCTAAGAATCAAGGGTCTCAGACCTGTTTGAAATAGCTCTAGATGGAATTCTTCATATACTTTGCTAATGAATGAATCCTAATTTGCAAAGTTCATTGATTAAAAACTATCCTTGTTATGATGACTCTGTATCAATTTATGTGCTTGAAATATTCTAAGGGAAGGCCAGCATTCAGAAACACAAATTTTGTGAAGGAAGAGAACTAGGATGCATCGTTAGGAACAACTGAAAAATGAAAATTCAATAGAGCTCTGGACATAGGGGATTCAGCTTTCGCTTTCTCTCAATGAAATTTTCATCTTAGTTGAAGATGCTCTTGAAGTAAGAAACACTTAATTTGCTAGGGTTTCATGTAAACTGGTTATATTAAGCTCTTTTGCTGAGGAAATTTAATGGATTTCAGATAACTCATGAATTCAATGATATAAATGTATTATTTCATACATGTAAAACCGTAAATAGATAAGAATTTAGATGACTGTTTTGATCCAATCTCTTTTTCGAGCTTAGAAGTCATCTTCAAGCCCAGTTCTTTCTGGCACTCTTCAATCTCAATCACGGCTGGCTACATTTCCCATGGAAATTATTATCGATGCTTCTAAAATAGACTAGAACTAAAGCCTTACATTTTTCCAGAATACAGCTAGTTTTTGGCTAGTAGACTCATATCCCTCCTGTTCCATCCAGAATCAAGTTTGACGAGTGAAAGAAATCACATTAGATGCTGAGTGATTAGGAGAATGCTGAGTGATTCAATTAATCTTTAATTAAGTTTGGTTAGAAGTGGCCTGTTACTCAAATCAAACAAAGATGTAATGAGAAACAAGAATTTTGACCTCGATCTGAATGCAGGCTGGAACTTCCAGTATTTACAAGGCAATTTTTATTCCCATTAGTTTTTCCTTCTAGAGACAGCGAACTCATATTATAAAGTGGCAAATCTCTTACGGTTTTCAATTGCTCTCATATCAAAAAGAATGATGGAGAAGTGCTCATAATTTGATAAATAAACTCTCTAACAAAAAATTACCTAAGGTTCAATATTCAATTGGATTCTAAATTTTAGCAGATAAAGTTATTTAATCTATATATTTAATTCGATTGAGTGATCAGACATTAGTCCACCATACTTCAACCACAGCCCATTCTCCCGCAAAGATTTTGCCCTTCTTCCTCTAATGCAAGCTCCACCCCAGGAATTCAACGACTATTCTAACAAGTTAAGCTTCATATTCTTAAGAGTAGCAATTTGATAAATAAGCAGAAATTAATGTCTTTGTGGAGTTTTTCAGTATGAAGCAAGAAAACTTATTGTTAAGGCAACGAATTCAACCCAAACTGGATACTATATTAGGTCGGCTAATTCATTTATTGAGAATTAAATCATAATAATTATAACTTATAAGCTTATCCTGGGGAAATTTCTATATCATGGAACTTACTAAATATGAAAGAAAAACTAAGAAAGACTCCTCCAGTTTCTTCGCCTTCGACGAGGCATCTACTACTAACTCTACTATTATCCTAGATAAGGATGAAGAGCTATCCGTAATGGAAGAAATAAGTGACTCCAAATTTCCAATTCTCCTAGTCTATTCTGCTCAAGAAAAAAAGTATTTTGTGATGAAAGTCTTTCCCTACTATGAGAACACCATCAATATGTGTTACCTGAACGAATCCCGCTTCTGCGGCACTCAGCATTCCAATATAATATCTTACACAAAAGCTGTTGATAAAAAGCAAGTTACCAACTTAAACCCATCAACTCTCATATCATATATCCTCATGGAAGTCTGTCACTGTGACTTCTATGACCTCCTTATGATGGATGGGTTCATTTCGGACCAGAAACTGATAAGAACTTACTTTCAACAACTTATCAGTGGAATCGAGTACTTACACTCCAAAGGAATCTCCCATATGGATCTCAAGCTTGAAAATCTTCTTTTAGGAAAAGATTATAAGCTGAAAATAACGGATTTTGACTTATCCTACATGAAGTCAGATATACTTGTTCCAGGCGTTGGAACTAAGCACTATCGTGCCCCAGAACTCAAATCCAAAACCTGTAAGAACACTGAAAAAGCTGATATCTATTCAGCCGGCATCATTCTCTTTGCCCTTTATACCGGAAGTTTACCCTACTTGGAAGACGAGAAAGTCGAAGAACAGGATTTGTACGATACTTTACTAAATTGGCCTCAGTCCTACTGGAATGCTCTTAGGAGAGTTAACAAAAATTGGAAAATAACTGATCCTGACTTTAAGGAACTTTTCTTGTCAATGGTCAAGAAAGATCCGAATCAAAGGGCTTCTCTTTCTGAAATAAAGAGCAGTCGTTGGTACAACGGTCCAACATACTCTGATTCTGAACTCAGAAGCATTCTTGATAATATTCTTGAAGGTTCACTTTTGAATTAATTTTTCAAAATGGGATGAAATAACTTACACACTATTCGTTTCATGTTTTTGTTTTATTAAGTTTTCTTCGTTTTCATTTTTTTTATGTCTTTCATTATTATGCTTTCAGCGTTATTTATTATTACTACTCCATAGTCTGAGAAATTCAAAACAAAATAAAATTTATTTCAATGCAAAGAACCCTTAAAAATCTTTACAAATCTAATTTCCTGCCCTGCTTCAAGGCACCCGCTCCCTTTATTTTCAAAAGCCCATATCTCTCCCTTTCTCACAAGAAATTTTATAATTTTTCAACAGAGCCAGAATCAAAAGTCCCCCAAAATCTCGCTGAAAAGCTTGACAATGCTACAGCACTCTTCCATGAAAGAAACTATACGGAATCTCTCCGCCTATTTCATGAGTGTCTTCGTTCATTCAAAGAGCATGGCTTAGAGCAAGATTTAGACGCTGCATACGCTCACTTTATCGTTTCAAGGATCCATCATGAGAAAAATGAGCATGAACAGGCAGTAATTGCAGGAGAAAAGGCCTTTAAGATCTCTGAGAAAGCTGAAAAAGAATATGGTATGCTTAATCAGCTTAGTGTACTGACCTCTATTCTCGGAATCTCTTACATGAAATTAAAGAATTATGACAAGGCTGAGGAATATTTGAGAAAATGTCTACACTACAAATTGAGATCAGAGGAACCTCAATTAGTTATAGGAAATTATCATGAAATTCTTGGACAATGTCTCCTCAAAAATGGCAAGACCCAAGAAGCCTTGGATCACTTTATGCAGGCTGCAGAGTTATTATCTGTGAATAAAAAAGAACTTAGTAAACTTGGTTCAGTATATTATGAGATTGGTGAGGTATATTTATCACTTGGGCAAAAAGAGGATGCCTTGAATTACTACACCAAAGCAATTGAGAATAAAGCCTTCGAAAAGAATGCGGTCCAGCAGGCCTATGCTGCATCAAAGGCTGGACTTCTTGCTGCCAAGATAAAACAACAAACTTTGGCAAAAGATTTATCAAATAAGGCTATCGAGATTGCTACCCAATGTCCTGCTGATCAGACTGTTTTAGCAGTTTACTCGAATATTGAGCAGATTTATAAAGAGCTTGGACAGCCTTTAGAAGCTCTTAACGTTTTCAAAGGAATTTTATCCTCTCTGCCAGAGAATAGTATTGCAGTCAATCAGATCCTCAAGTCGATCACATATATGCTGGCTGGAGTTGGCACAAAGCAACAGGACATAAATTTCCTAAGAGACCTCATCTCAGCCCATATCAAAAAATATGGTGAAAATTCTCCTCAGTTGGTTTTCTATTATCATCACCTGGCCAACTTTGATAAAAATGCCATGAGATATAATGAGGCCTTAGACGCCTACAAAAAGGCCATCGATTCAGCTTCAAAACATTCCCAAAATAGAGTTCATGTAATTCCTGTTCTATTGAACTTATCTGATCTCTATTATTTGATGGGAAAATATGAGTTGGCCCTTGATACAACATATGAAGCCATCGACTTAGTCGAGAAATATTTCAAAGGAAATCACCCAGATATCATCTTAGTTTATAATCATGCAGGAACTATGTTTAGGAATATGGGAGGGCATAAGGAGTCCGTTGAACAATTCGAAAAAGCCCTCACAGCCACAATTGAGAAATATGGCCAAGATGATTTGACCACAGCCTTGGCCTATATACATATGGGACAGGCATTAAGTGGTGCCAAACGACATGCTGATGCCTTTGACTTCATCAAAGTGGGCCTAGGTACGATTGAAAGAATTAAAGGAAATAAGACTATTGAATATGGCCAGGGCTTAATAATCTTGTCTAACACCCTCTCTGAATTAGGAAAACACTCAGATGCCTTGAAGACAGTCCAAGAAGCTGTAAGACTGTTAGAGGAGGTCGAAGGTCCCTCTCATCCAGATCTCATAAATGCTTATATTAATTTAGCAACAAAGTATAATAAATCTAGAAACATTGAAGGGGCTCTCCTGACCTATAATAAAGCATTAGAGATATGCCTAAAGTATAAAGGGATTGAGGATGTTTCTACAGCAAGGATTCATGATGAAATAGGGAAATTATTCCTAGAGGAATCGAATCTAAAATTAGCCGAGGAGAATCTAAAGAAAGCTTTTGAAATAAAGGCATCTATCCTTGGAAAGGACCATCCAGAGACACAGAAAACCAGTAAAATCTTGAATGAACTCTATGGGCTAAGTGGAAAGAGATCTTAATTTTATTGTAAAAAATATTAGCTTTCTTAAGTTCATACCTATAATCTTCTAACTGTCAAACAAAAAAACTCTTTTGCCTAGATTGAGTATCTGTTATTGGTTTTATTTATATCTACCACACTTTGATAGAGAGGTTGAAGAAAATATCCAAGAGAAAAAATAGAAGAGAATCCCGCAATTTTATTTGCAAATATAGCTAAAATAACTAAATGTAGAAAGAGACTGGACCACAGATCGTGAAATCTTAAGCGATTTTGATCCACAGATAGTTACTTATCTAACATTTGATTGCGTTACATTAAGTATCAGCAAAGGACTTAGAACTGAAGTTTATTCTCCCAAAGTTTGAATACGTTCGAATAGCAGACCCTAAGAGTAAAAGTTCCTTTTCTGATAGCAACCACACTCGATCTTCAATATTATATAATTAGTTTCCTTACAAACATGAATGAAATAATTAAACTTGATCTAACAAAAGCAAGTCATTAACTCTTAATACTAAGGCTAATAGTGTTTGGAAGTCAAAATCGGTATTGTAGGTGGCATTAAGACAAGAAATACATAGAGAATAACAATATATAACAGTCTATGTATAAGTAAGTTTTGCTTTGAAGAGGCTAGTCGACATGAAGTTCGGCATCTCAGGAATCTTTAAGGCTTAACAATTTCCTAGTAATGCAGTACACTAGCTAGAACTGAGTAGGCTTTCTGACAACCTGACTAATTTGATTTAACAAAGCTGATAGCAAATCTGATAGCGTATGTGTCATTACATGAGGAAAATAAAGATTAGATCGATATGTGTTTGATATATAAGAGAAGAATAGAATTATATTAGTCTTAATTCTAGAGTCTATGGATTTTTTGTAAGAATCAATTGCTAAGCTATTGAATCTTTTTTAGCAAGTCTAAATGTCTATTTCTTACCCATACACCTGCCTTGAGGAACAACTTACCCTAACATCAGGAATGTCTAACTGAGGTTGAATTCAGGCTTAAATAAACACTCCTCCAAATTCGAAATATTTTAGGACTCCTAATATTCTGATAGATTTAGGGGGTTAAAAAATCTAATTTATCCTAAAGTTAGGAGTAATTGATATATATATATATATATAGGGCTGATAGTTGTAATAATTATATCTTACTTATCACAATTCCTATCACAAAAACATCACCAAAATGACACAACAAATCAGAGTCAGCAGAGCTAACTCAGTTGCTAATGAACCAATAATCAATAGAATCCCAATCTTAAACTGTGATTCAAGTCATTTCTTGTATGATTCAGTTTGCCACATCACACTGTCTTCTGGCCTTACTCGAAAAACACCTTTGAGAACTCAATCTGAACCAACGCTTTCCACATCCTCCAAGAAATGTACCTGCCCTCACATCTTGATTTGTGATGATGAATCATTCCAACACTTGTTTTATGCCAATTTCTTTAGCCACATGATTGATTATCATACAATCAACATCCCGAAAGAAGAACTCAAGATCTCTATGCATACCTCTGGTGAAGATCTCACCGTTAGTTATCAGAAAACCAAGTCTTGTGGATGTGGGAAGCTAAAGCTTGTGATCACTGATTTCTACATGGGAAGCCACAATATGAATGGTATGGATACTGTTTTGAAACTGCGAGAACTAGGCTTTGGAGGAACAATTATTCTAAGAACTAGTGATGCAAAGCAAGAACTCTTGACGGCTTATCCTGAAATGGAAAGAATGTTAAAAAATAAATTGATTTCTTGTTTCCTAGACAAAACTCACCTCAGCAGCCTTAAAACAGCACTTGCTCGCTATTTATAAGTGGACAAACTTCTGCATATTTGTGTTATATTTTTTAACTAAAATTTATTGTTTGTCGTGGTATTTGTTATGTAACAATATACCTTACTTTATGTACAAGTCAAATCCATTAAAACTTTTCATTTAGTTCCCCTTAAGAAGCGTTTATCTTAATAATTTTTGATATTCTTGATGATCTGAGAACATTTGAGTGTTTTTTCTAAATAGAAGTAACCTTTCTTTGTACCAACCAGTAAACTAGATAATTCAATCTAACCATGAGTTAGAGCTTTCAACTGACTATCTATCTCCCTCTGCATGATGCAGAAGTTTCAGGGCTAACCCACAACATTGACATTGATTTGAGAAGTTAAAAGAGATTTTTTGCATTGGATGATTAAAATGGGAAAAAACCTCCTTTTTTTTGAACCTGATAAGTGCTCTCAGATTTTTAGCCTCATTTAACTAATATTTGAATGTACTAAAAGGCTGTGCGATCATAAAGACTATTAAATTCTAGAATTTATATCTATTAAATCTAGCCTCTCTTCATAAGAGGTGGATAGAGTATGATTCTTTGTCTATGAGAACTCTAACAAGGTCCTTTTAGTAGTCGAATTATATTTTCTTAAGGTGTACGAAATCGAATTCTCATTCGAAAATATGGAAGAGATTTCTTTCCTTTCTGTCATAATTAATGTATAGTGAACAAGTTACTTGAGAAAGTGTTGTCTTCATTTTGAAATCACCTTGAATTTCCATGAAAGTGGTCTGGCCTAATTCTGAATTAATCTATATTTTCAACTTATGGATTTAATTGCGAAGATAGTTAATATGTAATAAGGAGAATACAAACCTATTGATCAGTTGGTTCTTATATTAAGTTTAGTTCAAAGGACAAGTATGTTAGGATATAATTTAATTGCCCTTAGTACAGGTGTGAGCACTTATATCATATTACTTTTACTTAAGCAATCCTCAAGAAAAAAATATCTTCTTAAGATAGCGCATTTCACAAAACTTTAATGATTATTATTTAAGCCTTTAGAGTGAAAAGGCCGAAAAATTAGACTAAACAACTTAAAAATGTAATATCCAATGTATTTAGCTACAGCAATATGAAGTTAATTTACTATTGTTTTGAGACTATAATTCTGGTAGAGTTCTAAATTCTGATTACATTTGCTTTGGCCAAAAGAATTATTTTAGCTTACTCTCTTATTCAAGAATTATGATATCTTTCAGTTCGTTCCTCATGTATGGTGTGGAATAATGAGAATTTCTTCATTTAGTATCTTATCAAATGGTATCAGAGAATATTTCAACTTAAGACCTCTAAGATCTAGTGTTGGAAGTCAGTACCTATTGTTTTTTTCAAAATTTAGTTGATTTTCACTGAGATAAACGAGATTCTTTTATTGCTCTAACATTTGGAGAATGTATATGTAAGAATTTGTTGACCTCTGGTATCGATAAGTACTTTGTATAAATCACATGTGTAATTGGCGAATTCACTGATGAGAAAACGAGATAAACAATGTCGCGTGTAATTAGTTGAGGCCAGAGAGTATTTAGTTCACTTTTAAGAAGCTAGAATTCAACAGATATGCAGGTAAGAGAAATAGGAGAGGAAGAAGCTGTTCTGTTAGTGTATTAACATTGACATTCTAAAATTCTGTTTATGAAATAAAAGATTCTAGTACAAATAGTTCCAGATTAAATGCCTATTTTTGTGCTTGAGTGGTATCCGAATTATTGGAATTTGTGCCCATTTCCTATAACAATGGAGTCTGATGAATTAATTAGTGAGGACAACAACTTCAAAAATCCAAGGCAATAACTGGTTTAATTTCTAATTAATCTGTATATAATATTTGATTTCATTCTTAATTCGATCTGATCGACGATTTGCTTTCTTCAGTCCATATGCACCTACGTTGGGGAAAAAAGTTATTATTTTCAACAATATTCCCATCTAGACACTTGGAAAGCAGTAAGAAATTGTCTTTATCACAAAGATCTCTCTTGCTCCCGAGCTAACCAAATAATCACAAATTAAAAAGTGCTAGTTTTGGCCTCTTCAAAACAATGGTACTGTAGCATGATCTCATTTCTATGGGATGGCAAGTGTAAACACTTTTCAAGTGATGGAACAGTGTATCCGATCAAATTAGTAAGAATTCCTGAAATTCTGGTCATGCATTAATACTGACAAAAAGAGTATTTTAGCCCTAAGCTGATACGTAGGTTTATAAGAGGGCCAAAGAGGTTTTATTTATAATTAGATTTAAAAATCAACAGCTTATTCAATGAGAAATTTATTTCAAGCCAAGCGGCTCAACTCCATAGCAAGTGAGCCGACAATTAATAGAATACCAACATTACATTATGATCCAAGTGAATTCTTACATGATTCAGGTTTTCATCCCATATCTCCAAGGCATCGTAAGGCAGCTTCAACCTTAAAGGGTTTTAGATCTCAGCCGGTATTACCTACTTCTTCCAAAAAGTGTGCCTGTCCTCACATCTTGATCTGTGATGATGAATCCTTCCAACACCTGTTTTATGCTAACTTCTTTAGCCATATGATTGATTATCATACAATCAACATCCCGAAAGAAGAACTCAAGATCTCTATGCATACCTCTGGTGAAGATTTGATTAATAACTTTCAGAAGATGATTTCATGTGGATGTGGGAAGCTAAAGCTTGTGATCACTGACTTCTATATGGGGAGCCGGAATATGAATGGAATGGAGACTGTTTTGAAGCTGCGAGAACTAGGCTTTGGAGGAGCAATTATTCTAAGAACTAGTGATAGCCAACAAGAAATAACCCAGGAATATCCTGCAATTGAGCAGTTATTATCTAAGGGAGAGCTTAATTGCTTGCTATCCAAATCTGAGTTCGACAGCTTCAAAACTGCTCTAGCCGGATATCTTTAAGGAAATCATTTGGGGTGAATATTTTTTTTTTGTTTTTATATCACAAATTTTCCATTCGCAAATTTTCCCGTGTTGCTGCTTATGGATTACTCTCTATTTAAACATGTATATATATATATATATATATATATATGCATATTCCATTTTTATCTTCTTTAACATTAATTTCTCGCTAGAATTATTATCGACTACTGTATCTTAAATTATTTATTTTCTGGAGCAATTCCTAAATTCTAGCACAATTATTCTCCTAACGCTCCTTCCTTATAAAGGAAATCACTCCATCTTTCCTTGAAAATTAGCACGAGTTCTTAAAGCCCAAAGAGAAATATTAGGAGACTACACGAAGTACTCAATGAAAATGCCCATGTTAAACCTGAGTGCAGGCCATGCCAAAATAATCACTATTTTCTCTGATATCATTGGAAAGTGAGTCCGGGATTATATGAGCCGAGGCTACATTGAGAACTTATTATAGTGTAACGTATTGACTGAAGTTTAAAAATAATTTCCAGAGTTTTACTGACCGTCGTGAAGTTCTTCTAGAAATTGTATCTTGGTACTAGACTTTGTATGAAACTTCAGTCTAACTGGCTTTGATTTGTACTTTTGACTCTTTTTTGCTAGAAAAATCTAGAATTTAGTCTAGTCGAATTTTCTTTTTAAGTCACGTGGGTGTAAATTTTAGGTGAGCATGCTGACAACCTATTTTGACTAGAATTAAAGGCATTACGTGTATTTCTTAAACTGATCTTAATACAGAAGTCTATTTCTGGTAGCTCTCCGGTCACACTTGTTTGAATGTAGAATTGGAATTTAGATATTTTAAAATTAACCAGTAATGAGCTCACTCATAGAAATTCACAAATCTCTCCCCTTTAATAATTATTAAAGATATCTCAACATCGAATATTCCTCCTGAGTTACCAAAGATGCTAAAAAGAGAAAACAGTAACAGCATCGCTCCAATAGCCAACGAGCCTACAGTCAACACTATCAAAGTCACAGAATATCATGAATCTCCTAGACCCATTTTTAAAGCTACGTCCAGTGACAGTTTCAGTTCACCAGATGAGCTTTCTACTGCTAATGAATGCAGCTCCGATCCATCTCCTTTGACAAAAAGGCTTCATCGTCAATGCTGCTGTCCAACTATCATGATTTGTGATGATGATGCTTTCCAGCATGTTTTCTATGTCCACTTTTTTTCGAACATGCTCGATACAAAGAAAATCCATAAATCCAAGAGAGACTTCAAACTTAGCCTTCATCTCTCAGGAGAAGATTTGCTTACCAAATATCAAGAGCTTAAGGCTTGCAAATGCTCTAACCCAGTTCTTGTTATCTCAGACTATTCTATGGGAAGCAAACATATGAATGGTGTTTCTACAGCAGCCAAATTAAGAAAGGCGGGGTATCAAGGACCCCTCTTGCTAAGAAGTAGCGAGACTAAGGAGAATCTTACAAAAGAACATTCTGACTTTGATAAATTATTGAAAGAAGGAATCTTGGACAATTTCTTAGATAAATCAGACTTCGCCGGTCTGAAAGAATTTGTCCAAGAATCTCTTCTGGCCTAAACTACAGGAATTCCCTTTATTTTATTTTTTTCCAAAAATGAAATAAACGTTATTGAAAGTAATGTGTGTAAATGAATTTTTATAGTAGATCATCTCCTAATTCAAAGGGTATTTGTTCATGTCCATATTTTTGTGAAAATCATTGTATTCGTGTATCAATTGTCTAGAAAATCCATTGTCAAAATTGAAAGTCTCCTTAGCTTGAAAGTTGAATTGTTTGGATTTTTTTCTTGAGGATTAAACTGACGATCATTAGGCGAAACCTGGTTTTGCATGAAACTTGGCTATGTTGATGATTCTTGCCTAAAAAAGTTCTAACCTATTCTTCAACTACTGATCCAGTAATTCTTTTCCCCAGACTGAACATCAGAAAATTCTGATTTGATCGTAAATTCAAGAAAAATATCAGGTGGATTAATATCAGGACATCGAACAGATCTGCTTAAAATATTTAAGAATATTCTGAGACCTATAATTAGACAAGATGCTCTCCTACTAAAGAAAAATAAAGCCAGTTACATAACTACACTTGTTGCCATATTCCTTCTAAATTTAAGAAACAAAGTGTATCATCCTCTAAAGTCTGGGCCTTCAAAACTGTTTCATTTCCTCCAAATATAAATGCAGGCCTAAGAAATGTATGTGCCTTGAAACAACACTGATTTTCTTTTGTATTTCCTATAACTTAAAGCCTCTTACTTTATTCAGTTGAACAAATTTTTCTAAGTCCAATCACCGATCTGACTAACACACCCCTACTTTATTTATATTTAGAAATCATTAAGGATCGTAAGAGAAGGCTATACATTCATATTGAAACAAATTCTTTTCACTTCGAAATAGGGAAGATACAGTTCCCATATCTTTTAATTTTTTCTAGCAAATTGAGAAGGCATATATCATATACTTTCTTCAATGGGTGACTCTGACTTTGAAGTCTAGTATCTTGACAGGATTAGTCCAAAATTAATCCTTGTGCTCTTTTTAAGCCAGGGGCTTAAATACATCTTATAGACCATAAGTCTTCCCTTCAGCTATCTTCTGTATTAATCCAAGAGTTATTCTATTTAGACTGTGGGTGTGAACATTAAATGCTTTACTTTCGCTGATTTGTTTGAAAATCAATTTGTTCATATAACAGCCCGATAAAGACTGAGAGTAATTCTTGTACACTCTCAGAACTTTTCCGCTTGATATTCCCATTCAAAATAGAAAGACTATTTCAATAACCTAAAAATAACAAAGAAAAAGGATGTTATATTTTATAAATCATGATTGTTGGATCAAATCTAATTGACCCTACATATTTCGAGTGATACCAGATTAGAAAATCTAATAACTAAACATTTCTCGATACGATTGAAAATTACAAAATTTTCCTAAGAAGAATGAGTATAAGTAGCCTTTGGGAATCAAATGATAGGCTTTACTCGTCTAAATCTTCTTTATGGATCAGGATCCTTTTACTTTATAGAGAGGTCAAGAAAATCCAGATGCTACTTTGGATTAGGTAAAGTAATTGCAATCTTCATGAAATCATATAGCTTTTTTGAATATGCTCTGATACCAGCCCCAGCCTTTTAGTCTCGAAACCTAATTCTTATAATTTGAAAACTCTAGAGGATGGTTTAAATCATTGAGGATTCTTTCATCAAATAAAAATCATGAAAATGTTCTCATTAACTGAAACTTTAAGATGATTATCATTAACATTGAATATTTGACACAGAAACTTTGTGTCAGTTTGATCCCACGCTTAGATTGCATAATGCTTGATTTAGCCAACATTTTGAGAGGTTCAATAAATTTTCAGATTGACTAAAATAGGAATTTTTATGTCCTAATTTCTTGATTAGATAACTTAAAATGGATGGGTTTCGTGAATAAGCCTTAAATAACTAGTCCACCCAGCCTATTCCTTCAAGGTTTCAATCCCTGCTTTACCTAAATATTACTATTGTTGCAATGAGAATATGTCATGAAGCTTTTCAAAATAAAATCACTTTTTTCTAATTATCACAATGGCAAGTTTCTCATAGTGCCAGAAAATCAGTCCTGCAGGAAACTAACAATTTGACTACTATAAGAAGAACTTCAAGATAGACGGCGTAATGTCTGCTGCTTCTTGAAATTGAACTACTCGTAAAAGCTCTCTTAAAAGGAAGGTAGGATATAATCAATCAAGATTTATTTACAGGATGTGACCAGATTAGAAATCCTATCAAAGATGTTTTAGATTTGCATCTGAAGTTAGGGAGGTAATCAAATTCGTTCTGATTTCAGGCTAGCCTTCTATAAGTCTTAGAGAATAGAGCCTTTAAAGTGTTCAACTGCTCAGCTCAAATTGGTGATTTAGTTCCTTAACCTATCAACAAAAATACAATATCAAAAGTAAATTCATGGGCTAAATAGTTGAACATATGGCTACCTTGTCTCTTTGATCCATGTACTCCTAGTCATACTATTGAAATTAAACTCCTGTTTCAGTTGTCAGAATTTGGGACAGAGAAACACAATAGAGATTCTAGCAAGTAAGCGAACATTAGTACTTAGAACATTAAGTAACTAATGGTTGTAGTTTGCCAAGTAGTACTTTTTGGCTTACTCTGAGCCTATTCATGATATTAAGAAAAGAAAATGGTATCTAGTAGATCAACATAAATTTGATAAAACACAGGTGGACAGTGACTTCATTTAGAGGACATACTCAAAGTTTCTTCCAGAGTTCAGTCTATTTTTCAGGTTGAACTCTCAGTGGAGATGTCTTAAAATGTGAATTTAGAGTTTACGATTTCCTATGTCTGGTTGTGAATCCCCTAGAAGATAACAATGGAACTTAGGCTGCCGAACTATGAACAGCACGACGTGTGTTGGGTCTTAAAGCGAAGCTTTTTCTTTTTCATTGGAAGTTGAAGAGATTATCAAAATCATGAACACTATAATCCCACGAAGGTAATTTAAAGACGAAGAGCCGGATGGCTACAACTTTCATTTCTACCCATCAAGGACAAGTTAAAGAGGATGCTGACGAAGTGAAAGCTGCTTGGGGATTTTTCGAAGGCTTAAGTCTCCCCTAGAATAACTATAAGAAAGGAAGTTCCTATCAGACTGAATTCGGATTAGAATTTGAACTCTGTATCTGTGTTGTGACTGAATATGGTTGAATTTTTAGGAAGAAAACAAGCCCATTTTCTTGTGGTTTTTACTTGTAATGCCTTATAAACCTCTCACTCTTTCTTCAAGAGCCAGAGAAACTAACTTGCTTAAGCCATTTTGGACAGAAGAAGATTTACATTCCCTTTAGTCCTGACTGGAACATGATTCAAAATCGATAATTCTGAAGTCTAATAGTATTCTCAAATAAATATAACAGACCAAAAATAAAAATCATCTTTTCTGTTATTCGAAGAAAAATCGATCCATCAGTCCTTTATATATAAAATGAATCAAACCCAAAGAAGTTATTATTAATTTCAACCTATTTCCCCGTTAGTTAATCTCATAAAAACTCATAGTTCATAAACTTTAAAATTTACAGAAAACCTAGTATGCGTGATAATCTGCAGTTAGTTGAAAATCTCACTATCGAAAACGAACCCTCAGTAAACGAGATCAGGATCTTTTCGTTCAGACCATCAAAAAGGCTCGCTGTTCGAAGCGCAACCTGCCAAACACTTCCATCAAGTATGCAGGACATACCACTCAAATCCATCAAATCTGAACAAATCCTTCCAACTGAAGACAGGAACTGCAATTGCTCCCACATCCTGGCCTGTGATGATGACCCTTTCCAGCTTTTTTATTACTCTTGCTACTTCACTAAGCAAAGCAATAACAAGCCAATCTCTCTCTCAAACGATCAACTTCAGGTTACATTAAGTGATTCGGGAGAGGAGTTGATATCTAAATACCAAGAGATGCAAAAATGTGGTTGTAAAAAGCCTCTTCTGGTCATCACAGACTTATATATGAGACCTCAGCATCTAAATGGTCTAGAAACCTCAACACAGCTTAGGGAAGTAGGATATGGTGGTCCTATCATGGTGAGGACTAGTCAATCTGAGGATGATGCCGCAGAGAGTGGAACAATTAAGAGCTGTATGAAAAATAAAGTTATTAATTTTTGGTTGAATAAATCAAATCAGGGCACCTTCGAAGAAGTGGTACACAATTGTACAAAGAGTAAATAAGTCACTGATGTGCTTTGTGCATCTTCTCGTCAGAGAACCTGAATATTATTGTTTAAAATGATTAATGTATTACATTCTCTCTAAGTGATGATTTCTTCTTTCTTAATTTACAATGACGAGTTTTCTCTGGAAAACTTTCTAATTTCGAGCTCGTTATTTATCAAAATTTTAAATTTTGAACCTTTGAACCTATCAAACTTGATGAATTCACTCGATCCTGGTCTTCACTTATGGAGTCTCAATTTACTAATCCCTGGTTAATGCATAGAGTGACCTGATAACAGATTCTCGATTCCACTTTAAAATACCCGACTCAGGTCAGGCTATTTTAAAGTTTCTCTAGAATTCTTAAGGAAATTATAATAACACAAAATAAAGGCCGCAAGAATATAGCTGACACTAAATTAGATGTCTCTGTACCGAACTAGAGAAAATCGAAGCTTTTGTTGCAGATAGAATAGAAATAAATTTAATTAAAGTATTTTCTCCCAATGATAATAATCCCATAAAAGAAGCTGTGCTCAACACTGGCGAATGCTCTATATCGACTTAAAATGCATAATTGTCGTCTTTCTTCCTCAAGTTGTGCTAGTCTAGGAGTAAAAATCTTAGCTTAGTGTTCTCTGTCATGTTAATGAAAATTTAAAAAACCAATCTTATATTTAGAGTTCACATTATTGATGAATGCTTCTCTATGTTCAATGACAGGAAGTTTTGACCTACAATGGCATTCTGGTATTCCTGTTACCAAACCTTCTAAAATAGAATGACATAAATAAATTAATTGATATATAATAAACAAGAAAATTTGAATAGGACAGCTATCACAAAAAACCCAACAAAGCCATAAAACTGGATGGTCTTTACCTTACAACTTAATCATCAGCTCTTGACAGGCTCCTACAGAGTCTATAGGGATCATTATTGATGTGAACGGTATCATTCAGGTTAATTTATGGCTAAGAGAAAAAACAGCCTAATTCAGTCTTAGGAAAGCAAGAAAATGCTCCAACATTATATGATCACTGGATTCGAATTCTGATCATAAACACCGTACAGAGCGTAAGTCTTGTAAATAAAGGGAAGAGAGGTAAGTTTTGGATCATTTGAAAACTAGAAGATGATCATATCATATACCAAAATAAGTTGACAAGGAAATAGTCTAACGAAAATCGTTATAGAGATGATGTTAAATTAGGAATTCCTGGATAAGACTCTTTGTATGGACAAAATCGTCTTTGCTTATTAATTTAGTTATGTTGCCTGATTCAATAGCCCTGTTTAACTCAGGACAATCCCTGAGTAATTCCTCTTTAGAGTTCGCGCTTCTCATGAGAATGGCTCCATTATATCCAGTTTTCCTGGCCTCTATGCATGTTGAGACTCCAATGTTTTTATTTTCTCCTATATCAAAGTCAGAAATTATCAACCTTGGCTTATCACAGCCACATTTTCTAACTTTCTGGAGTTCCTGGATCATGCTTTCTCCTGAAAAATGAAAGCTAGATTCAAAGTTTTCCCCAATTGTACCTTCTTCTTTAAGTTTAGAAAGGATATTGAAATAATAAAGGTGCTGAAAAGGATCATCATCACAAATCAATATTCTTGGACAGCCGCAGGACTGAGCGTCCCCCTTCTTCTCATACGTAGAATCCAGAGACTTTGAGCATTTATAGAAATTTGATTTAGGGCAGCTGGAAACGTTAAAAACAATGTTTTCAGCTGAAGGAAATTTCTTCAATGATGAATGACATGGAGATACTTTTATCTTGTTAGGCAAGGGCTCGCTTTCAACCTTTAAGGATTTTTTTAATTGTAAAGCATCAGCATTCATATTTTTTGTGACCTCTTTTGAATAATTAACTAAATAAAAGCGGTAGTAAATATCTTCAAACAAGACTTACAGCTTAATTTAGCTATTTTAAATTATACTGGCTCATCATGATCTTCTATAATTCTTTTCGATAATCCTATGGTATTTAATTAAATTTCGAGACTAATTTCGCACACACTATCTAAAACACACAATTTGGCAATTCCAACCAGGAAAGAAGTAAAATCCAGGTTTTACAAAACTCCAATAGTCTTCAATGCAAAAATTTGTTTTCGTCATTGACTCTAAGATTAATTTGTGTATTTTCTTTGTTGATAGAACAGTAATTCCTGGAAGATGCTTTGGAATAGTAATTGTATTGTAGTAATTAAACCTTCCTTAGGTCAAGCGCAGGAAAGTAATCAAATGGACTCGTTTACTGCATTTTCATGATTTATTTCCTACCTTAATGAAGCTTTTTGAAAACCATAGCACTTTAAAATAAATAGAGCCCCCATTGGAGTGCAATTTTTAAAATGAAATTCTGTTCCTATCAGATATGATAAATCTATTAAGAATTTCGTTTCCCAAAGAAGATGCTGGACAATGAACCAAAGCCTAAAGCATCCTCTGTACAAAAAGAAAATATGATTTCATCCAAGGAACTGCCTGTAGCGTACTACTATATATACTATTGATACAGTTTATATGTGCAAGTCTGTAAACTATATTAGTTCTTCCTTTTATAACTCAAATCTGAGGTTGTGTAGTTATTTCTCTTCAAAATCATATTTAAATATACATTGTCTGAGTTAAAAATGGCTAACTTTGAACATGATAGACCAGCTGGAATAATATAGAGGACTTTATGAGAAGCTAAAATGAGGATTAATTCGTAACTTTTCCAATTCTTTTTTTAGTAAAACGTTTGATTTAGTTTAAAAAATTACTAATTCCCAAAAATTATAATACGAGCATTTGATCGAATTTTCTTTGTGGCAATTCCATCAAAAAATTGGAATATTCCCTAACTAGTCACGCAAATTCCCCTAAATATAATTATCTATAAAATTGAAATTTCACTTAGATCGTCATCTTTATTTCCATGATGTCTTGCGATATTACCAGCGAATATGATCCCAGCTCATATATAGGTGCTCTGGCTCGCCCTGTACCTGTTTTAGTCCCTAGAGCTCTGCTTCCATCATCACTACCTACTCTACAAAAGAAAAACCTTCACACCCATAAAAAAATTGTTTTGGACAATATGGCTGAACGAAGTCCCAGAATTTCAACCAGAGGATGTCAGTGCCCTGATGTCCTCATATGCGATGACAATAAATTCGAACACTTTTATTATGACTCTCTGCTTCGTCAAATTATTACTGAACACAGTGCTTTGGCGATTAAGCCTTTTGTCAAGCTTCACTTTTCAGGCTATGACCTTATCAATACATACAAGAGAATCGCAGCTTGTGGTTGCAAGAAACCATTCCTAATCATCTCAGACTTCAACATGGAAGATCCAACGATGACTGGAATTAACACAGCTTGCAAACTGAGAGAACTCGGATATGAGGGAAAGATAATCTTAAGGACATGCGACTCTAAACAAGCAATTGAAAACTTGTACCCTGAACTAAAACCTTCAATGCTTTGGAACACAATTATCTCAGACTTTATGAGTAAATCTGAACTCCAACTATTCAAACAAAAAGTCACAACTTGCATTGCTGCATTGTGATATCTAGATAAATATCATGACGGGATGCTCGTCGTTGACTTTTCAATATTCATATTCCTTAAGTTTTCAGAATTCATTTTCTATGTGAATATCTTAAACCTCATAAATTCTCTCAAACATTCAACAAAAGTTTCTTATTTTTTCTTCGACATAAGCTTATTGAACCCTTTTCATACTCCAGAAATTTTTAAATCATTTTCCTAGAATAGTTTTAGAAATAGTTTCCTTCTAAACTAAATAAACCCATAAATTTTTATCCTTCAGCCCTCAATTTCATCCCTCTACTCCATACCCAAAAAAGCATCCTCCTTGAGATGTGCTCAGCTATTGACCCATACTATATGTCATAAAAGAGCATTACTGATGTAAAAAAAAAAATTTACTTATTTCAAGTGATAAGCTCTCAAGTCACCTGGTTGAGCAATATTTCATAATAACATCCAGATGTTCCTCAAGAACTTAAGTCTATTTCCTATTCATTCTATGCCTAAAAGAATGAATGATACTCTTCATCCGGTGTTGGTGAAGATTTTTACTCTCCTATGACACTTGTTCTATGACAGTAGTGATATTCACTTTTCAATGGAAAAACTGAAAATTATAATTTAATGTCTCTTCAAGGCCATTTTCTTCAAGTTCATACAGAGGATAAAATTTATTGAAGAGAAATGAATTTTTCAAAAGTTCTTCTCTATATCTGTATCTTAGCATATCATACTCTCCAAGCTCAACAACGTATTCCCTGAATCGTCTTCTTTACACTCGACTAGGGCTTCAAATTATTAACCCTGTTGCCGAACCAATATATCTTGATTCTCTTAAAGCATTCACATATCCTGAGATTATCTTACAAAGTGCTGAGTGGACGGTTTCTGGATGGATGAAATTTGAGACTCTTGGTACCTGGCCTTCTGAACCTAGATGCAGAACGGTCTTTGTTCTCTCTGATAGCCAGTAGATATTTGAATATTAAATTAATTTGCAGACTTCGAAGCTGGATGTGCCTGAAAATGTCTGCAAGTCAGCAACTGTTCGTTAAGGTTGACAGTGGTGGAAACCCTTCAAATAATTTTGTGTCAGCTTCTTTGGATTCTGTGATTCTCCAAAACACTTGGTTCCATTTCTTTCTTTGTGTGAGTAACACTCTTCATAAAACTTTTTTTGAGAGGCCCGATGGTGCATCTTCATATACGCAGAGCTCTAATGATATTTTTACTGACTATATTTTTATTCAGGCGACAAAAGAGATCACTTTACAACTCGGAGGAGGAATATATGATACTTCTCTTGTCCAAGTTTCTTCCCAGAATACCAGATATCATTTTGCTCATGTCTACTTCATGCCTTTTGCAGTTAGAGAGGATTCCCGAAGATTTCTTCAATTTCCTCTAACTCAAATGTATGCAGGTGATAATATTGAAATATATTTTGACATAGTAGAGCCTTTTGCTCAATTATGGATGAAGAACCACTCGACAAGTTTCACGAGTTATATTCCAGCATATTTAGGTGAGTTAAACAATTAATCAAATAACCTTTAGGCCAAAATCTTACAGGAACAGTGTTCAGAGAAGTAAAATTTTCAAAGAATTTGTGACTAATTATTTCCCTAGGATTACTATGCAGAATATTCAGGCCAGAACTTCACAGAGATTGTCTTCAATCAGACCAAACCACCATTTCCTTTGACCATCTACTTTAAATGCAGTGTGACTCAAGATTCAAAATTCTTCTCCTTAAATGCAGTCTATGTATAATTCTCTCTATTAACACTAATGAAGATAGAATGGGAAAGTCACGAAACTTGTCACCGTCTCCTATGCCTCCTCATCATATAAACTAAGCATTTTTGAAGTCAACCCTACTTCTGCTACATTTACTTGGCCGTTTCCAAAAGATCAATATCTCTATTTTGTACTTAGTATAGGAGTAAACTGGGTGGGCCAAACAATTACTACCCTTACAATTGCAGACCCAGTTAATGGAACAGTTGATCAGAAAACTCTAATCTCTACTCTCAATTGGAACAACGTGGGTTTACCTTATAAACTATTATTTGGAGGTGAATATAATGCAGGAACATATACTGCTGATACTTCCACTAAGAAATATGCAGATGTGAGAATATTAAGATTTGGGTTCCCAATGTCTACATACACAAATGCTATCAGTATCACTTTGAGAGTTTTATAATTTCTGTAGGGCCGGCATATTGTAACAATTTCATCAACTCTGCCTGGGGTCCTCTATGCTTCAGCTGTGAGCTAGGTTACATCGAAGCTGGATATAAATGTGTCTTGAATACGACCACATGCTCTACTTTCACGACCCAAACAGTTGTGTATAATTTATACTCTTGCCCAATGTGCTATGCATTTGGCTTAGACTTATTTCCAGTAGCTTTCAAATTTCTATTATTTAGTAATAGTCTCCCACTGGATGCTATAAATGTGGAGATGGCCTTGTCCAAGCTTTTGAAAGCTGTGATGATGGTAATCACATCGATATTGACGGATGTAGTGCTGCATGTGCTTATGAAGACTTCTTCTATAAGAATCAACCAACATTTAATCTTACGAGTAACTTTCTTCTTATTTCTCTTACTCCTTAGCTACTACACAATATTGGGAGATTTGCCAGGCACAAACTATTAACATGATTGATCTTGTGAATAGTAATCTCTGATAAACAAATTCTTATTTTGACTAGACACAGGGCTTCCTTTGAATATTACATGGAAGATTGATGCCTATCCTTTTACCACAACTGAAACAGGGAGAGTGCAAACAATTGCAGCAAATCATGCAAACAAAACCTTCCTTACATTTAGCGTCCTTCCCTACAGCTACTATGTTATCTCAGCTACTACCAAAATTCCAATTAGTCAGTACTATACGAGTAAACTTATTTATCCTGTGTTCAATCCCACTGTTCACTTCACCAATCCTACCTTTGAATTTGATGTTTCCTTGCCTTTTTCTTTGACAATTACAGTAACCTCGAGTTGTTCTACCAGTGATATTCTTGTAATGTGGGATCCCGTGCTCGAGACTGACTCTCCTATTAAAACACTTCTTCCCTCGCATTACACTCTTACAAATGGTAATAAGACCATTACCTTCAAACCATATGTTTTGACTGGAGGATTTTCCTATACAATCAAAGTGCAAGTAGGCCACAAGGTGAACTTTGAACAATCAGCAGTAACAGTGGAACAAAGTTTTACCCTGTTAACACCTGGGAGTTCACCCCCTGTTGTCCGTATTTCTGTTGTTACAAATCATAATGATATGGTTGTATCAAGCGCTGAGCGATTAGTTATAGCTTCGAATGTAATTTCTGGTTTGCCCACCTCTCTGAAGTATGCTTGGTCGATAAGTCCTCTTGTAGATCAAGAATTCATTGCTGGAGCTGGCACAAGCTCTATCGAAATTCTTCCAGGAGGGCTTGTGGAAGGGACTTATCTAATTACTCTCTATGTCCAAGACAAATTTGGCACGGATTCAGCAAGTATAACTGTTATTGTGAATGATCCACCTGAACCAGGAACCATTTCCGTTTCTCCCTCAAAAGGAACCGCCGTAATAAATAGTTTTCTTATCAATACCAATGGCTGGGTGGATGATGATCGTCCTTTATTGTATAGATATGCCTTTTATGAGAGTTCTGAAGATGTAGGCAAATTGGATAAAATGTACCTACTGTCCAATTTTACTACTGAAAATCAGATTACTGTAAGGTTGCCCAATCCAAAGACCACAAAAGCAGACTATGTTATTGCAGTTGCCGCTATGGATACTTTCGGCAGTGTCAAAGAAAATTACACTAAAATCACTTTGCAGCCTTATTCTCCTACAACAGTGGATGAAGTACTAACTCAGATGAACACCATTGTTCAGAATCAATACACCGACCCTGCAAAAGCCTTGTCAGACATTAATCTAGCTGTGAGCCTATTGCCTACCTTACAAAAACTGGATCCATCAAATAGTTCTGTTGTCGCTAAAGTGAATGAATATATTTCAAGTAGAAATTGAAATAATTTTATGATCTTTTAGGAGTGATGAATATAAGCACCAACTCTACAGACCCATACATTTTCTTTGAAGTAATGAAATTGAATAGCATCCTTACCCAAGATTATCGCTTCATCAATAGTAACATTCTATTGATTTTATAACTTCTTTAGAAACAAATACACAGGCCCTAGTCAACTTCACGATAGACTCACTTAAAACAGAAACAGCTTTAAAAGTCATCTCTGATCCTAGTGGGGCAGCTGTCGTAGCAGAAACTATTGCTAATGTAGTTGGAAGTATGAACAATATTCTTCAAAGGCAAATAACACTTGCAACTCCTCAAGATAAAAATAAGATTTACACCTTCGCCAGTCAAATGAATGCAATCATCAATGCAATTGCTCCTCGTACGGTCCTCGGAGGTCAGAATATCAATATAGATGCAAATTCTGTAACCCTTTATATTGGAAAAGGTAAGATAATATATATTGGTTGGTTCTTAAAGAACTAGGAAATTTAGGATCTCTTTCCTCTTTAAATCTATACCAGAACAGAGAAATAATCAGCACAGCAGTTGAGCTCCCTATTCTAAGTAAGTCTTTCATCAATGTTATAATCCTGAAGACAAAATGGGTTATGAAGAAGTCACGATAAGTATGATCGTTTGGCAGTCCAATCCTTATTCTGCATTTTCTCTAAGAGATATTAATTCTCAGGTCACCTCGATCACTGTATTTGATCCCTTTACTCAACAAGAGAAGTCTATAAAGAATCTCCAAAGCCCTGTTAAGATCCATCTTATTCACTATGATCCTACCGGAAAGAAATTCAATCCTTACTTTGATTGCCAATATTGGGACAAAGGAAAAACATCCTGGTCTATAGATGGCTGTAAAATTAGTAGTTCGATCCGTCTGAATGGTACACATTTTGAAATAATATGTGAATGCAATCACTTGACTGACTTTGCTTTGGGACGACAATTTGCAAAGATGTTCCCTGATCCAAATTACAAGTATATTGCTCCATGGGATGGCTTCAATAATTTCAGTTTCGGACTTGTCAAAAGTAATATTGAGTGAATTTGCATAAAAATATAGTCATCTATGTCATTCTCTTTTTATTTTTCTTCGCGATATCTCTCGGTCTATGGGGAAGTGCACAAGACAGACAAGACTTTGTCACATCCTTAACTGTGGCCTCAGCCCGAAAGGCTCAGATCATGAATATTGGATTAGCACAGGCCCTAAGAGAAAGGCAAATGTTTCCAGATGCAGCATTCAGAACCTCAAATGCAATTCTAAGAGTTGACAAAATGAGAGCTGCAGGAACTGTCGACCATCAGAAAACAAAAAGGCACTTTAAATTTAGTGTTTCCAAGGCTCAAAATAACAAGCGTACACATTATGTTCACGCTCTAAAGGTAATTCTCGATAAGATGTCTCTAAAGCTTAGCTTACACATAACCTCTTCTCAATTTACTTTAAATGGAGTACTGAGATCACCAGAGCCAAAAGAGTCATTATATATACTCTCAGATGGTTTGGGCTTATTTTCGTAGATACACTGTTTCTCAAGGCTATGGGGGTATCATATAAAACATCTACATAATCTTTCTAGGCCAAGAACTATGCAGGTGGTCACGTCGTGTTAGTAACAATATTTTCATTCCCATTTGCTATCCCAATTCCCATTCTCCTTGAATGGCTCCTCAAATCAAAATCCCAGTTTCCTGTGTAGACACTCTTATCTCCCAAATTAAATTTTCTAGATCCAAAACCAATGCAACACCCTATAAAGTAATTCTTGGATACCTGGCATGTGTTTGCTATGCAGTGTTAACAATCATTCTCACTTTGTTCATATGCTCAAATTCCTCTAGAAGCTTGAACAACGCCCTCCTTATAACATTCTTCATTCAGTTTATTCTAGATATCTTCGTCAACCAGCCAGTTAAGACTTTAGTGTGCTATGAGTTGATGATTGCCCTAACAAAGCACTCGTTTGGTACATGGAGGGGCTTTATCATGAAGATCCTCGAGGATAATATGCTAGCTATATTTAAATAAACATAAATTTTGGACGTATTTTCCTGTATATGTGTTTCCTTATCTCAATTATTAAATTAAGTGTTCCCCCATAATTTCTTTACCAAGGTTTATTTTTAATAAACTAAAACATGATAAATGGAAATTAGTAGATGTGAAAGGTCTGAATCCATTTACTGGACTGTATATTGCCAACAATGACATGGAAAAAACCAAAGAGGGTATCAACAAACTGGGGCAGTCTTTTAAAGAAATGAATGTTCCAACTGATTTCCAATCTGACTATTCTAACTAGCATAAAATTAAGATTGTCTGAATAGAAACTTCAATGCATAAAAATTTTTCTAAAGCTAAATAAGTATCTGTATCTGTATCTGGAAGTAATTGTATCTATTCATTAAAGTAATTGAGGCCATAACTAATTAGAATCAAATAAACAAAGTCTCTTTACCTTTAACTTATTCAAGCATGGTTTCAAGACCAATAAGAGTCTTCAACATGGCTCAACTTGGCATACAAGAACAGAATCTGTATCAGAGTTTAATAGGATGGATTGGAGTTACATTTTATTAGAACCAAACTAAATAATAGAGTCATTAACCTTCATTCCAATACACATAATCAGAGAAGTAGGAAATCTTTTAGGACTAAACTCCAATCAATCTCTATGAGCTGTATGTGTTAACCACCAAAAGGCCTCAATTAGAAGTAGCAGGGAACATTTTTCCTACTGTTAGATGTTAATTCTAGAAGAAAGCTAGAGTTTTACAAACCTAATTTTAGCATTTCCAGTTAGCAACACCGCTCTCAGCTGTTGATACCATGAGTCTAACTCTTTAATCCTTTATTCCTAGAGGATGAATCTCTCGGATTTCATTCAGTACATAAGAAAAGAAAACAAATTTGTCAAATATGTGCATAATCAAGGAAGTTGTATTCGAAATTGTCATGAAATAAAATAGACTTGATAAATGGGCTGTGCCTTTCAGATCCTAAGAGTAATCTAAAACATAAAAAGAATTCACAATTAACTCCCAATTAAACTCAGTCGTTTTTCCTATAACAACTCTCATATTGTTATTAATTAATAAAAAATACTTTGGGCGTGCTGTCTCTCCCAAAACTAATGTCCAACAGTCTCGAAGTTGACAAACTTATCATCTCCAGTGAACCCTCTCGTCATTCAGTTCGCACTCTTGATTATAAACCAACTAGGCTTATTTCTGAAGGCTCTATTGAATTCAAGTCTTTGCCTTCTATTCCTGAACCTAAGGGCTACATAGGACAATCTAGGCTAAGAACTCACTGTGAAAAACTTACAAAACGATGTTCTTGTCCTGAAATCCTTGTTTGTGATGACGATCCTTATCAACACTTTTGCTATATAAATTTCTTTAGTAAAAGTCTAGACTCTGAAGAATCCAGAAAATCTGCTTTAAGTTTCCAGATAAGCATGAGCTATTCCGGAGAGGAGTTGATCAATCAATTCAAAGAGATAAAGCAATGTGGCTGCGGAAAACCAAGGTTGGTCATCACAGACTATTTTATGGGAGAGAATAGTCTGAATGGGATGTCAACCGCTGTTTCCTTGAGGCAGGCTGGCTTTGACGGTTCAATAATCGTGAGAAGCAGTAACTCCCTTGATGAGCTGTCTAAAACTGAGTCTGGCATTAAAGAGGCAACAAGCACAGGTATTATAAATAGTTGCCTTTTAAAGTCAGACATACAGGGCCTCAAGTCAATTTTGAAGGAATTCTATTAATTATACTCCGTACTATACCAGTTTATTTATACTTTTTTTTATAAATTAATATTGATAAAGATTTTTGTGTATGATCTCAAACAGAGATGTTCCTTTTCTGTGTACATGATACACTCGTGCTCAGCTCGTATTATGCTTCATGGTCTTTATTAACAAATAACTCATTTGTTAAATGGCCTATTACTAAAACATTCTTATTAGGCTCCTTTGAAAATCTTATTAATTTTGTTGAGAAAAAGTTTAAAATCCAAATTATGAATATTTTATTGAAGAATCAAGCTTATTATGAGTCGATAGGAGTTTCTGAAATCATCTAAAGTCAGAACTTTTGAGTTTATCATCTCAAATTGCTAATATTGAGTTATTGAGTGAAATCGATAATAATTATCATTATAAAAAATTATGAATATGGAGGAAAAATAAAGATTATAGAGATAAAGGGCTCTATAAGCGACCATTTTCAACAATTGTTGATACCGATCCTGTGTTTTAAATCATCTGTAATTAACCAACCTAGTCTATAACATTTAGTAATATCCCGTGCTATCATCTTGGTAGTCATCTTCCTGATCATCATTATAATCATTAGTATAATCATCATTATAGTCATCTCCATATTCATCTCTGCTATCATTGCCATCGTTTTTATTATCATAATTATTGTTTCTGTAATTATCGTCCTCCTCCTCCTCCTCCTCCT
>Ga0065720_1019062_pt1 | contig 40670 bp, 30 predicted proteins | sample Thericmetagenome_FD_59107 | JGI IMG/M metagenome (GOLD analysis project Ga0065720, IMG submission 59107) | Thermophilic microbial communities from the Joint Bioenergy Institute, California, USA of rice/straw/compost enrichment - eDNA_2 v2... | ecosystem: Engineered > Solid waste > Grass >... | reverse complement strand
CGTGACTATGATGGTTATACTCGTAAGGATTCGATTACATGGAAGCTGGCTAAATTCTTAATAGAGTCCAAATTGATGGGATTATTCCAGTTCTTAGCAAACCAAAGATGAGCCAATGCATCCGAGGCACTGATTCTGTCCTTGGGATCCAGAACAAGCATCTTCTTGACTAAATCCAGAGCGTCACTGGACAAGTTTTTCCAGACATCGTCTTGAAATAACAGAATGACTCATTTATGTTTATACCTTGAAATTCCAACTGTCCTTTAGTAATAACTTCTCGGATTTTCTCATCATTTTCTCCAAAGAAAGGAGGCATTCCAGTGAGGATCTCACACATCAATATACCACAAGACCATATATCTGATTTCTTTTCCGATTTTCCTTGCAAGACTTCTGGAGCTGAGTGAAAAATCTAAATGTCAATATACAAAATATGCTGATACATCTCTCTTATGGTCCATCTTTTCTGGTATTTCTGGGCCATTTTCTCTTCTTGCAAACCCAAACCCTATCAGCTTCAATGGAGCATCCTTATCCGCAGTGGCAAAAATAAGGTTATCTGCATTTAGGTTTCTAAGGTATTGAGAAGCTTCTAATAGGACTTACGTGTATACAATATCTTTTTGGTGTAGGTAAGCGATTGCTGATATGATTTGTCTCATATGATGGGCTGCTTCTTTTTCTGTGTAGTGACTTTCCATCGCAATGCTGGTGAATAGGTCTAGGCCAGAACAAAATCTATTGTTAGAGGCAGAAATGAATCTTATACTCTGTGACAAGCATGTAGGTTTTCTCATCCTGGAAAACTTCGAACAGTTTTACGATATTGGGGTGATCGAGAGATTTCAGAATATTCGCCTCGAGAAATAAGTCCTCTCCTTTGTCTTTGATGACACCTCGCTTGTTGATACACTTCAAAATTCTGGGAAGCTTTGTTGTTTTATGGGTAACTTGATATACTTTTGCGTATTTCACTAGCGATTAGGAAAACTTCTGATAATGTACTATCGACCAACTCCCTCTCCAGCTTATAGTACTTAGTGCCTTTCCCTTCCTTCAAACTAACGAAACTCGAAGGTCCAATCTCTAAATCCTCAAGACTGTCCATTTAGGCAGAAAAACCCAAACAAATTAAATCTTATTGTTGTCTCTACTAGTACAAAATTATCAATATCCTCGCTACCCCAATCATAATCATACTCACTGAACTTATTACAATCATCTCTACACTTTCTTCTTGAAACTCTGTACTTAGTGGTAAATTAGGGATGGAAGGTGCTCATTAATCCTATCACCAGAATGTGCAGATATGGTTGGAGAAAACTTTGTTGATCAAACAACTAGGTCTAGAATTAAATTACTGTCATTATTTCCTTAAAAATAATGCTGATCAGAAGAAGGAGATAATTAGAGATTTTTAAATAAAATCTAAAAAATGCAAAGCTTAGTCAAGCCCAAAATCTATCTTTTCCTGCCTATAGGAATCCCAGGCATGAATATTGACAAATTTAATGAAGTCTTAACGAAGAATTTTCAGGACAAGGACTTTCCTTACTCCTACATCACCAAAACGGAGAAAGCACAAGATCTAAATCATAATAAAGAGAATTTTGCATCTTCTCAGAGCTTGCTAGAAGAAATATTACACCCTGAAACTAAGATACTCAACCAGAAAATAGAAGATCTATTGAGAAATATTTCAAGTGATAAGGATAACAACATTCGAGCAGCTCTAATTGAGAAATGCTATTTCCCTAATACTATAAAGTCACAACTGATAAAACTCTCAGACTTTGCAACTATAATCGATATCAAAGTGATTCCTGTTGTCCCTCTAATAACAGAAAATAAATTTTCCTTATTGAGAAAGGAAAAGGAAGCCAAATTTCCATTTTCTTTGGAATATTTCTTAACATGCTTACACCATATTCAGCAGCAGGGGAATTATCCTAAATCCCCAGAAGACCAAGTTCGATGTGTTTCTGCTCTTATACGAAGTTTTAATGCGTTCAGAAATGTTGATTTAGCAGAACTCTTAAACTCTTATGGTCTCAGCACAGTCATGCATGTACCTTTTCATAGTTCTAATCTAGAGTACCCTCCTGAACTGAAGAATTTACTAGTGAAAATCCTTTCTGATTTTCATGCTGAGGAAAAATCAGGTTATTCAGAAACAACTCAAGAATTCACAGAATTGATAGACAATTTTTTGGCTATAAATGTCAATGACCAAAATATAGGAGATATCGATAATAGTATAAAGGAGTTTCTTGCAGACCATATCCCTGAATTTGCTAAGCAGGGCAAAGGAGAAGAATTTAAGAGTGAAGATATAAGAAGCTTGACTTCGAAGAAAGAATCTTTTATCAAGAATGCTCTTGTATTTTTGAAGTTCAACGAAAATGACTTAAATAATACAGCGAATTATGTTAAGGCTGGGCATAAGGCATTAGCAGATACTTATCCTGGGCTTTTCAATAGATATTTAAAGACAAACTTTGAAAAATGGATAAAACACCCAAAGCTGAGGTTTAATAACCTGCAGAACAATGCTAAGGTAAAGAATGTAACTATAGAACCTGTTTTATTGATTATAATCCCAGAAAGATTGATATTATGTCCTTGCATAATAGATGAAAGGCTTCCTTCAGAAACTTCAAAGTATTCCTCTCTTAACCTGTTCCAGAAGAATCTCCTTCCAGAATTCTTGAACAGGGTATGGAATCGCTTGTTCGGCCCTGAGGGAACCTATTCTGAAAAATATACTCCGAATGCAGTTAAGAATCTTAAGCCTTTTGTAGAAAGATGCTAAATTGATGGAGACTCTGTTTTTCTTTGCAAAGTTCCCTTGAAGCTCAAATTAAGTTGCACTGTATCAGATAAGAACTAATTAATATGTCAATAAATTTTATATTTCCCTTTACATCTCATGGTAAATTTGGAGTTTTGTCCAGATCCTCCAAAATTCTGTATCAACTTGATGATCCATGTCTTGTTCTTGAGAAATGTGAGGAATTTCAAAAAGTTTATGTTTATGAATGTATTTTGAGGGAAATCAAAAAGTGTCTTTGTTACTGGCTGAGATAGTTCGATCGCCCTTTTGTAATTTTCAGGTAGGGATTTTTAACTATATCTCCAATTAAGTCTATTTGATACCGTAAAAATTTGATACAGATAGTGAATCTCAAATACCATCTCGTAATAGCGAGTTAATAAAATTATTTTCTATATAATTTGCTTAACATGAATCTAGATCAAGATCTAGAGGGTATTTCAGGCTCTCAACGACAAAAACAGGAAGAAACAAGGCTGCTAGAAGAGGAAGTGGACTCCAACCCCAATTCAGAATACAAAAGAAATGTCAAAGATATTGATCTTGAGGAATCTAGCTTGTATAAGGCATCAGATCCTAATAGCAGCACTATAAATTACTCCAAACAACAAGCTGAGGGAAGTTCTATTGTAGACTGGAACCCCCTGAAAAAACCTGCAGACTTGGACATGGCGATGAGACATGCTAAAGCGAAGAGAATCTATAAGTTTGAAGACAGAAGCAAATATCATGGGAAATTATGCCCATGCTGTGGGCTTCCAGAGGAGGGAGGAGAATTGATCCCTCTCTGTGCTGATGTGAGCGAACTTTATTATCTTGGTAGCGGATATGCCCTATATTTTTCATTTTTTAAATACTCAATAGCCATTCTGGGAGTCATGGTACTTGTCAGTGGAATTTATGGTATAATTACAAACGTTATGACAGGCGATTGCTCCAGTGGAGAGCATGAGCTGTCAGAAGTGCAATACTGTATTCAGGATTATATAACAATTTTCACAATCGCTAATAAGAGAAATAACGTAGAACTAATGGAGTATCAAGCGATATTGAACATCTTGACAGTGGGGGCGTTGATCATCCTGTTCCAAATCATGAGATATCAGCTTAGAAAAATTGTCAAGGAGGCAGAAGCGACAAGAATTTCTCCAGCAGACTACACAGTTGAGTTTAAAGGTCTGCCCACGTCTAACCATCCATTATTAAATGACGATCAGTTGAAAGGATGGATCGAGGAAAGGGCAAAGAGGTCAGGAAGTCCAGTGGAGGTGAAAAAGATCGTCAGAAGTTACGATATCGGAGAATATGTTTATCTCACTAAGAGGCACACCGAACTACTTAAGAAGGTAGAGGACCAAAAAGGACAGGCTAGACTCAAGATAGAAAGAGAAATAGGTCAAATCGAGTCTAGAATCCATGACTTAAGACAGGAAGGATTCAAGCATACTGGTGTTGTCTTTGTTAGTTTCAACACTCCAGAGGAAGCCTCAGCAGTCCGCAAGCAATTTACCAGAGGAAGATGCCAAGACTGGGCATTCAGATTGAAAAGACTATGCAGATCTTGCTTCCACTCCGGCCCACTTCCTTTCGAATGGGACAACATTGAAGCCAAGATTGCCCCTGAACCTACCGAACTAGCCTGGGAAAACCTAGTCTACAACATTGCGGACAAACTCAAAGCCAGAACCCTCATTGCAGTTGTTTTGGGAATAATGATTGTCATTTGTTTCTTGATCGTGACCGCTGTTACAGCTGCCCAAGAAACAGTCAGAGAAGAAAAAGGAGATGGCTCACTCGAAGTCCAGCTTCTCAACCTTGCTGCCTCAGGAAGCTTAGCCTTCCTCGATGTTGTCTTAGCTATTGTGGTCGTCGTTTTAACAAAGAAAGAAATCCATAATTCCAAGACTAATTTTTCCTTGGTCGCAGCAGCCAGAGTCGTTGTGTATAAGTTTATTAACTTCACCTTTGCTGTTATGACTGCAAAGATTGTCATGGCTAATGACTTTGAGCATCTAACTTCATTTGACACTATGGAAAAGATTAACTTCTATGGTGCAGGTGGTGTTCTCCAGCTTACATTCCTCTTCTTGCTGGGAAATGCATATGCAAATCCTCCTTTCATGTACTTTGACCCGATTTACATCATGAAATGGTTCAAAAGAAGAAAGGCAATGAAGACCAATGGTGCCGAAATCACTCAGGAAGAAGCCCATGAGATTTTCGAGGGGACTGAGCCTGACATGGAAATCAGGTATGGATGTCTTGTCTCAACTATCCTAATGACTGCCTTCTATGCCCCAGCCATGCCATTTGTTGTTGTCTTGATTATAATTGCCCTGATTATCAACTATTGGACGGACAAATATCTGATTTTAAGAAGAACCGCCCTGCCTAGTTATCTGGGAAGCAGACTAAAGAACGAAATGATGGGGTATTTGGAACTTGCTCCCATTGCCTTTGCTGCTGGAAACTTGCTTTTCTATCTCACTCTGGAAACTACTGACGATGGCGGAAATAAAATAACAGCCTTTGATAGGGCTCGTCCTGAAATCAGACTCCTGCTCCTGCTTACTGTGGTTGTCAGCACGGCTCATTTCTTCTTGCCTGTGGGATTCCTCAATTCCAGACTGTTTGGTGTTAAGATTGAGGTCAAGAAAGGAGCTTATGATGAGGTTAAAAGGAAGTTCCTGACAGACTATGATATTGAGAATCCTATTACTAGAAGAAAAGCTTTAGATGATCTTGTGATGAATGCATTGGCCGAAATAGAAAAGGAGCAAGGTCCTATGGATGAAGTTAGGCGTAGAGCCACTCTTGATAAGATATTATCTCCTTTGATTGCTCTGCGTGTTAAGGAATTAGAAGTGTTGAGGAAGAGCATTAATGATGCTGATGTCTTTGATGAGCTCGAGCGGTATGCTGATGTGTCTCTTGGAAAGAAAATCCAAATAATCACGAAGAAGATCGTTAAAGACATCAAGGACCTTCCTGCTCACTTGCTTAATATCCCTGGGAGAATTACTAGAAAGATTGGAAGGTTATTCACTGGAAAAGAGCAGAAAGAAGCTGGAAATAATGAGACAAAGGAAGTAAAAGATGAAGTGATGCTATTTAAGAGTAATCAAGCTGTCAATGACCCTGGGACTGAGAAACTAGACTAATTAAGCCAAATTTCTCTGAAAAGTTTGATAGGCTTCAGAGATGGTTTTCTCTAAAGCAAGCTCATATCTTTTATAGATATTATGTATTATAATTTTTTATGGACATTTCACAAGTACAACCAACATTTTTTAAAACAGAAATACAATATAAGAAGAGTGTTATAATACATTACAATTGAGATTGTTCATTGAAAGGTTCTTCCTCTATAACTTCGTTATTACTATCTACAGCCGTAACATTGGCTATATTCTTGTCTCCAAGAGTCTCAGTAATATTTCCTCCTGGAACTATAATATCAGTTACATTCTCTATGATTTCTAGAGTTGTGAAGGTGTTATTACTTTCTGTTTGGGTCACATTATTAACATTTTCAACCTGAAGAGTCCCATTATTAGTTTCTTCAGGAGATATTATTTCTGTTAGAATGTCAGATATATTGTTTGGGGTTGCTAGACTCATTGGTTCAGTTTTCTGTTCTTCAATTGTATTATTGGCTAGGGGTGTTGGTTCATCTTCAAAAAAAATTTTTCTCCCTTTCAATCTATAGGGATCGGCGGCCTTGGATTGTCTTAAGGAATGACTTTTTCTGAGGAAGGAGCCTCTGGGATTTATTGAGTTGAGTTGATTTGGTAATATTGTGGTTCGGGCATTAAACATATAGATAATAACCATTATTGACAATACTGCAAGTATAATATAGACATGATAGACAGGATTTGATCGAGGAGGAGCTTTTAGTGCGTAGTCAAATTTCCCATTAACCCAAGGCAGCTCAACTGTTGGAAGCCTTGAATAGCCCTTATTTTGGATATTGCGAACTATCATTTTTTTAAATTTTATATCTTCATGTGAAATTCGTTAACAAAAAATCCTTCTTATACTCTGATTTTTTCCTTGTCTCTTCAGTGGAATAACTCCAACCTGCCATATTCTCATCAACAACCCTAGAAAATATCCAGGATCTTCAAGAAATAAATGAACAGAAATTCCATAATTTTTTTAACAAGAAACTCAAGAAAATGGGGAAAAAAGGTGGGAATGAGTCTTGATAACTCGCTTGGCTTATAGCTGATATTCCAATTTGAAAATAAACTTATGTTGATATAAAGTTTTATTTAAATAGTGCATTATGTCAAAATCGCTTTTTGAGTCCTTACTCAAAACAACTTATAGGAAAGGAATTGGATTTGGCTTCAATTACAAGCATCCGCGATTGCCAGTCTCTGTGAAAAGGCCCTGCCTTTTCTTAAAAGACTTAAATACAATAGTGTATAACCCTAAAGAGGTTGCTCTTCAAGACAAAGGCCCCATTTTCCATGAGATAGAACTTGGTTTTATAGTGTCCAGAAGCGGGAAAAACATTCCAAAAGAAAATGCAATGGAGTTTGTTGGAGGATATTTCTTGTTAAATGATTTGACTTCCCAGAGGGTGATTGAAGGCATGAAAATTGGCGAGTCATGGTGTATCCACAAAAATGCAGACAACTTCTTCCCACTCGGGGAATTTATCCCAAAGGAGATAATCAAAGACCCTCACAACTTGACCTTAGAGTTGAAAATCAATGGGGAAATTCGACAGAATGGCAGCACAAGAGATATGGTTTTCCGAATTCCTGAGTTGATTAGTTTTGCTTCAAGTTATATGACTCTTAATGAAGGAGATCTTTTCCTCACTGGAACTCCTCCAGGCCCTGGACCTCTCAAAAATGGAGATTATCTCGAGGGAAAACTAATTCAAGATGGGAAGTGTATATCAGAACTGAACTTTGCTGTCAAGCTCTATTAGCCTGAGATTTTGCGTACTACAAATTGATAATTGAGTCTATGCATTCCATAAATATGAATGAATATCAGTAACTATTTAAGTACAAATCCTGATCAAGCCAATTATTTAAATATGAGTAATACCTGGCCAGTTTATGATCTAGATAAATTTTCAATCTCAACCGAGATACTGGGATCTTCTATAGAGAAACCTGAATTCGTCGAGTCAAGAGCTGGATCCTTTGGATCAGTCTCCTCTGCTATGTGTACTTCATGATATTCCTTGACAGAGGTATGCAGATGTAGAATCACCCAGGTAAAGATGTTTGGTAAAGCTATTAGCAACAGATTCTCAGTCCCTGATTGTTGTTAAAATGGCACAAAACTCATATACCATGATTATCGAAATGATGGTATGGCTTCTTAGTGAAAGCTTTTAAAATTGAATGGGTAATGAAAGGATTTTACCTAAGAAAATAGCAATTAACAGGAACGTGGTAGCACTCAAGAAGTTTCTTTCCTTTTGAGAAAATGATGAAACGTGAACAAACGATCTTGCCAAGTAAAATAATAGATACATTCCCATAAAGATCATTAGATAATTGTAAATAGTTGATAAGTGATCCTTCAAGTAATATTGATAATCATCAAAGTATTCAAAGTTCAGCTTTCCAGAGAATAAGAACTGAGTAAGCCAGAACAAGCCCATAAGGACTAGTTCCACTTTATTGAATTCTGGCAGCCTATAAGGATTTTGCAAGTCCTATTGTCGTCATTTCCTGGCTCAACATATCTTACTTTGTTAAGAAACATAAAGTAATAAACTATTGCAAGAAAAAAGGTTGCCATGAAGAAGGAAGCGAATGTTGCACTATGTATGATTTCTGTGAGAATAAAGGTACCTTAGTATGTTAGGGTATAAAACAGTAATAGCATAAAAAGGGTCAGCAGAGACAAAAGAAAAAATCCCCAAGACAAAAAGCTTTTTCTCATATGATGTTCTCCTTCTTATAAAGTTGCTTCTTTCCAGTTCATATTCAAAAAAGAATTCAAGAGAAGTTATCATGGTTAGATATCTGAGAAGAATTTGATATCCCGTATATGCAGGATTCACGGTTTGAATCTAGAATCTTATTGCATTCTAGGACTCAATATACTATAGCTCCTATATCTTTGACATCCTCAAGTAATTCTTCGTTGTTTTTTAGTTCTATCACCATAAGATAATTCTCATTCTGGATGGTAGTCTCATAGTGGATGTTGAAACTTCCACAATAATATTCATTCTAAACATGAGAAACTTTTTTCTACATTACATCTTCGCATTGTAATGTAAAAGACTTAAGTTCTTCATCTTTATAGATATTTCTCGGATCTCCAGATTTTTTGAAAGAATAAACAGATAGTAAGAGGTCCAGCGAAATATTGGTAGCTAGTTCCATGACTGAAATGATAGCAAATTACTTTTCTGATGAGTCAATACAAGCAAATCCACTGAAAAATAGTGATTCAAGGTGGTCAGATGTAGAGGGAAAATTCTTTTCGGATAGCTCTAATCTCAAAATCACATTTTATATAGCTTACTACTTACCATCAGATTGAATTCTTGGCATTCTTTCATAATTTTTTGATAATCTTGATCCTTACATTGCAAGGGAGGAATCTTGTCAATAATTAAGGACTCAGGGACTAGTCATGAATAGAATTTCGTAAGTGAAGCATAATACTTGCAAAGGATGAGACTAATAGAATCCCTAGAGGGATTATAAGGGATGCTAGTAAATGGAATTGTGAGGAAAGCTTGACACTGTCAAGATGCTCCTCCAGGAATCTAGTTTTGAATGGAATAAGGAGAATTGTTACCTAGAACGTCGGAAAGATAACATTTTATTTGATTTAAATATTTATTCATGCAAATAGTATTTTTCAAAACAAAGACAACTTTGCTTTTATTCATTCATGAAACTGCCTTCGAATGTCTATCAATTGAATATTCTAGATCTGAACATTGTCCTTAAGCTCCAACTTCCAAATCCACATTTCAATATATTTCTTTGCTCTATATCGACGTCAGAAAGACAGATATCCACAATGATACAAATGAAAAATGTGATGAGGAATCCTTGCAGACACTAAATAGAATTGGACTGTAATGTAATAGTTCTGAATCTCCAGAGGTATGGGTAGGATATTAAAGCCAGAGTGGTACATTTCTAAATTTACTTACACCAAGGCCCTAATCGGCTCTTATAAGTTTCTTTCTCAATATCATAACATACGAGTCGAAATTCCTTTTTCTAGAATGGAAGATAGACATACTATTGAGATCAGAATTTATCTATATATTAGATAAAATTATTCCTCAAATATGGAAAGAAGGAAATGTCCCAATCCTGTTTGTAGGATCTACGATTTAGAAGAAGGAGAATGGAAAGATTTCAAAAGTCTAAGAGTGGTGCTCAGGGAGGACGAGCAAGTCGAGTTCCTGCACTATACCAATCATGGATCCAAAAGTGAAGAAGAACTCAAATTTGCTATAACATACGACTTTGTTGCATACTATTCTCGGTATATTCCCTCTAAACTCCAAGTGGACGACAACAAGAAGATGTCTACGTCAAAAAAGATTCTCAACAAGATCTTCGTGGACGATGCAAATGCCCAAGATTTTAAATGTCTTATCATTTTTGAAGATTTGAAGTCTAGATATGATTATGAGTACACAAAGGACCAATACCTCCTCCTTGGATTTGATTTGAAGAACCACATTTACGATGAGAATAATATCGAACTAAAATTCATCAGAGATATGATCGCTGAACTTCACTTCAAACTAAAATACAGTCGGGGTGGTCTCACCTACCAGGTCTCTGAGAGAGTATTGAAGATCATTTACAAGTCAATGAAATATACTCTCAGTTACATCACAGAAATGTGCAACATCCCCAAAGAATTACACTGTCATGAAAAATTACATGAACTGCTAAAAAGATACTGGGATCCTACTTTCAAAGAGTTCTTCTATTCTATCTTAAACTGTGAAAAATTCCAAAAGGAACTAACCAGCATCGTCTACAAAACCTTTCTCATCGTAGGGCTCTTCCCAGCTGCAGTGGAACTTAACTCCATGAACGAATCCAAAGTCATATTAGCAGTAAAAAACTTTCTAGCAAATGTTGTGAGTGCCCCATACGGTTCCAACCATCACGCCTCTTTCTCACTGGGAAATTTCAGATACAGTTTTGTAAACGACCCTGGAAGCAAAGATAATCAAAGACTCAGCAAAGTGAATATTGGACTCGAGCTTGGTAGAGGCTTTAGCATAAAGACCCAGCCTTTCAAGTATTTCAGGCTCAAGTTTTGTGATTTCTTTCCTATGGATAGGTGGATCACTATTGTAGCTGAAAAGGTTGCTCAGCTGATACCATCTTATCTAGAGCTGGCGTCCTGTATGCTTCCAGAGGTGATCGAAGATGAGGGCTCGTTCACTCAGCTAATGTGGGACTTCACTCAAAAGCAGTGTAATTTGTTTCCTGAGAATCAAATCCATAGAAAAATCGCGAAAGAGTTTTATGAAAGGTATAGTCCTGAACTGGATAAGAAGAACAGGGACAGTACAAAGGAAGAGAAGAACAGGGAGCATGTTTTCAAAAGACTGACCCAAATCATTTCTGATGCAGAAATAAGAGGCTATGACAATCTGAGTAATAATTGCCAGACGATTGTCTCTGAGCTAGTTTGCCTTATTTGCAAGCAGTTCCAGTCCTATGTAGAGCCCCTCCATGACCCGCAACAAATCATGACAGAGTCTCAATTTTCTAAGCAAAAGAATGACCTGAAAAAGGAATTCCTGAAATTTGGGTCTCAATTCAACTATAACTTTACAGGGATTGGACCTTTCAGTCTGACCTACATGCTTTCTTACTTCGATAGCTTTACCGATAAAGATACATCGGAACTTTTCTGTCCATCAAATTTTGAGAACATCCAAAAGCACATCGCTAATTACCTGGAACGCCAAGAAGTAAAGGACTTTATTGCCAAGCTGGAAGAGAGTTACTTGATGTATTCTAAGATCCATGTTGCCAAAAACGACAACAAACCTGATGATACTCTTCCGGATATAAGATTCGACTTGGATGCTCAGTCTGGGATAACGTCCTGTTTGTTGAACTTGAAATACAATGAGATATTCAACATTAAAAGGGAGATCAAGATCATATATAGATACAAGGACCGCTTAGAGGAGTTGGAAAGAAAGATGAGTGCAATCAATAGACTTGAGGAGCAGCTCAAGGCAAAAGAATTAGAACAGCTCAATAATTCTGGCAGTAAAGAGCGCTTGCCTCAGCTGAAGAAAGAAATAAGCGAAATTAAGAAGAAAATTGACCTGAAGGAAAAGTCCGCATTGATGGAAGAGATAAATCAATGCAAAGAGCAGCTAGCTAAATTGCCTAAGCTTTATGAAGAGAAATATCCTGCTTTGGATCTTTATAAAGAGCTCTGTTTCTACTATTATAATTCAGTAAGGCTTGGAATTAGGTCTAAACCTGGGGATAAGTTATCATATTTGGGATTTTTACTTGTAAAAAAGCCGGACTGGGACTCCAATATGGCGTAAGAGATGTCAGGCTAACTATTTAATTCATTGGGTATTTACTTGTTGCTTTGTATCATGTTTTTATATAAGCGAGTGTACTGCTTTGATTTAAGCATTTTATTTCGAATTATTAAAGAAACTGAAAATGTTTTTTCCTGAGAACGATATCCAAAGCTGGAAGAATGACCTCAAGGAATACGATCTAAAACGAAAGACCTTTCAAATTGAGCGAGTTGAAAAGCCTGTTCAGATCACCCATAAAGATGTCAAGTTGAAGGACATCCAATATCATCCAATTCTGCAGGTCTATGCCGACAAGAATAAAGTATATTTTCTACGATTAATGCAGTAAATATACCCTAGGAGGAGGAAGTTAAGTTCCGTGAGACTGATGCTTGGAAGAGGACTGCAGAGTTAAAAAAGGTATAATATTCAGGTAAATTGGGTTGATCTGCTAGAAAAAATTGGAGAAATATTCCATTGACTATGATATCATTACCTTGGAGAGAAATGAAAACGTTCCCCCTAAGCCAGAGAAGGGGGAGAGGGCCAGATTATTCCCTTCTGCCCAGGTTGATTATAACATTATTACAAATCAGAAGTTGGAAGACTTTTACTTCAAGAATGTTAAGTTGAATGTCAATGTCAAAAAAGTAATTGAGCTAATCCTTGCTAAGATGATTAGAGAGAGGCTAAAAAGCCTTCCAAGGGTATGGAAAGAGAATTCAATATTGTTACAAACGAATACTGGAAAGAGCATGAAAAAAGGACAATGGTAATACCGCTGGTCTGTACATTAACTTTACAGGAAGATCAACATAGAGTGGCTGAAGAACTTTATGAGAAATACAAAAAAACTCATGATTACAATCCCTTATTAGCTGAATACTATGATCCTGAAAAAGAAAGACAGTACCAAGAGTATATTATTTGATATTCCTTTCTCAACTGACAGAAAAGTCAAGGAAGATATGAAGAAACATGGCCTTGATAAGTTAGAGAAGCTTCCTCCTTCCATTAAAAATAGGTTATTTTCTTAAATAAGTAGGCTTATTTCTTAGAGAGTCAGTTATCTTTGACCCTACCAGAGAAGTTCCTGAGGCCATAAAGATTCTTGATATCAAAAGGAAAAATGCAAAGACTAGATATCAAATGAGATATAAATTAGAAGAGGAATGGAGAGTATAATATTGATATTGGCAATCTAATTTTTCAGGAAAGAGGAGAGGCCTTAGAAGCTAAGATGGAGGAGAGAAAATTGAATAGAATTAACGACAAAAAATACACCGAGCATTTAGAGAAAGGATATGACCTATTGACTCTTGATGATATAAATCATGACAAGGCTAAATACGAGATCAAGCCTCATCTGAATACCTGGGAAAAGATAATGATGGATTCTAATAGTACGAAATTGAGAATTCTCTGATGTCTTAGCCGGGTTCTATAAACAGCAAGGGTCGACGGGTTCCACTTATTTTAGAAAATCAAGCAAGGAAAATGAGCAGGAAATCAACCAAACTGAACAGAAAGACCAAGCGAGGGAAACGGGATTAGAGACACAGAATAATGTGAGATTAGGGCTATATTTTTCTTACAGTTATAGTTCGGGCATGAAACGACCACTACCGAAAGAAATTATCCCAAAAGGGGGATGACAATCGAGAGAATAGGAACCAGAGGGTTCGACAGGAAGGCTACAACGTCAGTCCCAGGGTTAAGGACTGGTAATACAATGTAATTTATAAGAGTGATAAATTTATTTATGTAGCAGAGGCGAAATCAGAGAAGAATCAAAGGTGAGCAAACTGCCTGAGTTTTATAAATCGATAAACTACAAGAATCCAGTTGAAAGAGCAAGGGAACCAGTATATAATCCTGCTACGAAGTATAATGAATACTGTAAATCAATCGAAAGAATGCCAGAACCTCTTACTACGGGCCTCCCACCAATTAAGACAGGAGAAAACACAATGAAATTCACAATGATTAAGACGGGAGGATTCAAGAAGACTGAAACTGTTAGTTAAATTATGCATTATTTTGCTTGTATTAATATATCAATATTTCTTAATAATAATTTCCTTTCTGTTTTGAATTCTGGCCAATTAAAAATGATACCCAAGACTGATGTTGACGTTGATCGTATCATCGAAAAACTCCTCGAGGTCCGTGGATGCAAGCCTGGAAAGCAGGTTAATCTAACTGAGAACGAGATTAAGGCTTTGTGTACAAAGTCTCGAGAAATCTTCATTTCACAACCGATTTTACTCGAGCTAGAGGCCCCAATTAAAATCTGCGGTAACTCCTCCACACTCATCGGGACTAACTGGTTGTAGGTGATGTACATGGTCAATACTTTGACTTACTCAGGCTTTTTGAATATGGTGGCTTCCCTCCAGAGGCTAATTATTTATTTTTGGGTGATTATGTTGACAGAGGCAAGCAAAGTCTGGAAACCATATGCCTGTTGCTCGCATATAAGATCAAATATCCTGAGAACTTCTTCTTATTGAGAGGAAATCATGAGTGTTCATCCATAAACAGGTTATACGGCTTTTACGATGAATGTACTTCGAAAAAAATACAAGGAATAACATCTCCTAGGCAAGAGAAGATATAATATAAAGCTGTGGAAAATGTTCTCTGATGTCTTTAACTGCATGCCTGTTGTCGCCATCATTGATGAGAAAATCATTTGCATGCATGGAGGTCTTTCTCCCGAATTAACAAGCCTTGATCAGATTTCGAGAATAATGAGACCGACTGAGATTCCTGATAGCGGTACGCTCTCTAGATTTTAAAATAAAGATCATAGGACTTCTCTGCGATCTTGTTTGGTCCGACCCAGATAAAGATGTCCAAGGTTGGGCTGACAGTGAAAGAGGAGTTTCTTACGTTTTCGGTCCTGAAGTTATATCTACATTCTTGAAGAAGTTTGATTTGGACTTGATCTGTCGAGCCCATCAGGTATGTTACTAGATGAAAAAGTTATATTTTTTTCAAGGTTGTGGAAGATGGCTATGAATTCTTCGGAAAGAGACAGCTTGTTACAATCTTCTCAGCTCCTAACTACTGCGGAGAGTTTGACAATTCAGGTAGAAAATAAAAAGCTATAGGTTTCATTGTGTTTAGGTGCTTTGATGAGTGTTGACGAAACTTTAATGTGTTCATTCCAAATCCTAAAATCACAAGATAAGAAGACCGCAACTGGCGGGTTCAGTCATCTGAATGGAGCCAGACCAGGAACTCCCAATAAAAACAAGGTATTTTTGGATAATTTGGAGATAATTTGAGTAGTTTGCTAACTGATAATTAACATCCAACTTCTCCGCTATTCTTGAGTACAAAAGCGAAAATCATTTGAATGTATAGTTGATCATTGTTACTTCACTGCATGTTTTTCGGTATTCTCTAATAAAGTTACATTCAAATTGACTTTCTTCTTCATATGTTCTCGATACTCTCGCACTCCCACATTCTACACTCCTCTTCAAAAACCATTTCACGGAATGTTATCTAGGGCTTCCCTCCAGACTTAGAAATAAACTTAATTAACTAAACAACATGATATTCATATTACGTCATGGAGAACGTGCCGATGACAGCGGATACAACAAGGAAATCGAGTTGGAGCATGATCCCCATCTAACAAAGTATGGAAAAGAGCAGTCTATAGCTGCAGGGAGGGCTGTTAGGAAGTACATTCAAGAATCATATGATCAAGGACTGCTTAAAATAAAAAATCCTAAGATTATACTGGTTTCTTCCCCTTATCTGAGATGTATTGAGACAGCATGTGGTCTGAAATCTGCCTTTGAGGATGATCAGATCTACAATAAGACTATTTACCTTGATGACGGAATATCTGAATTTCTAGGAGAGGTCTTTTTTGATTTTGATGCCCTAAAAAAGCTGCATGTGAGGACTAAAACGCCCTTACAATTTGAAAAATATATAAACTATAAGGTGCAAGAGGGTTTCATTGGCCATCAAATTCATTCAAGAGTTCCAGTTTTCCCTGAAATCCATAAAGATTTCTTTGCACGCGCAGCATCTGCTTATAAAACTCTTGTTGATCACTTCTTAAATGTAGTGAATAAGGATAGAGATAAAGTCCTTATTCTAATAACTCATGGCTTTGTCATGAAGGTTGTCCTTGGTGTCAATGGAATCCTCGAATCCAAAGGAAGTGACTATACATCTATTACTCAAGTCTACTATGAGAACGGAACTGATATTAAGGGAAAAGTCATTAGAAGTCTTGACATTCAGCACCTACATGAGCTCAATATGAAGCCCAAACTCTAAGAAATTTGTAAACATAAATTAACTCTATTAACAAAATTGCGCAATTTTGATGTAATGTAAATACCTACAACAAAGCTTCTATCCCAAATTTTTGTTTATTCGTATCGACTACACTTATTCCCGAAAACAATTATTTACAAATAGGAGTTATTCAATAGAAGAAATAAACGCATTAACAGATATAGTACAAAGAATTTGTCTTATTCAACAGTCTTATGAGAGTGAATAGACATATTTCAAAAAATTAAGTTCATTCGCCATATCCTCTTCTTTCTTTTTCATTTCCAATACCGCCTTGGACTCAGGAAACATTCTATTCACAAAATTTTTATACTCAAGTATTTTCTCAGCCCATTCGAGCATCAGAGCCGCAGCTGTAGACTCTCTATGTAATTGAGTAGGTGTTACCAAGCTGGCCTGCATCACAGCAGTATAATTATCAATTCTATCTTTGGTAATTGCCTCTGGAGTCGCTTGGCGCATTAACTTCATGAAGTCTTTATCACACAATTTCCTCTTGCAAAACGCCCAGTCAATATTTCCATTATTTTTCTTGACTTCCTGACTTGGTGTTATCAGGTACATCACGGCAATAATGCCAAATCGAATCACCCCTGGAGGGGTATTCAACTTTCCTATATCAGATACTCTCCTAAAGAGAGAATATTGCTTAGGAATGAGCTGCAAGTACTCCAAATACTTCTTTCTCATTTTTAAAGCCTCCTCAACTTCTTCCTTTATATCTTGGGGAATATTCTGTGCATTTGCCTGTTGAAAGGCGTCCAGGCTTTTGGTCTTACTCATTATGTACAGGTTCAGAAAGTACTTGAAGTACTTCTTCCACTTTTTGCAGACTAATCTGCAATTTGCTAGATCTTTTCCGAATCCAACATAGGAAAAAATAATTTGCCATAACCCTTTGTGAAGAAGAGAAGCTCCCTTTTTATTTGCCTTCTTAGTTGTGGATTTTTTCTTTGTTGCTTTGTTCATAAGTTTCAATTATGAGAAAACTTTATTTATTGAACAAATCTGATTTGCCTTATCAGATTCTTTCAATCAATTTACTTTTCTGGTACAACATTCGATCTCCTAGAGCGTTTGTTAAGCTACGAATAAGAAAATAAAAAACTGAAATTTCTATTATTGCCGACGAGATAGATTAAATCAGCCCTACAAATATATCATACAATTACAAAATAAATCTCGATTATTGTTCTGTAAACTTGGCATATCCGCTCTCTGCATATGGCATTTCATCTTTAAGATCTCTTTTGGCTCTGTGGAGATATCTATTGAGGATAACCAAAACTGCAAAGAGTCCAAGCAGGCTCAAGAAGACAATGACAATAATTTGGGCAGTGCCATAACCATGGAAAATCGCTCTATAATTGTAGACAGCGATGCTTGTATTAGCATCAAATCTATCATTAGAAGCAATGACTTTGACAGATTTGGTGTTGATATGGGAAGCATTTGAGGAAATTGAGAAACTATCCTTGATGATGTAATAGTCAAAAGCAGCGGCAAATGGCTCATATTGCAGTAAAATACTGTATTGTCCTTTATCAAAGAGCAAGATAGGGTCATCGCTCATACTGATTCCTGGAAGTGCCTCAAATGCGTCATATAAAGGATATTTTTCCCTGTGATCAGGCAAAGGACTCTGACTTCTCAGGTCATACAAGAAGACAGTAGTCCTCATGAAGTTCTTATGGTCACCTAGCAAGGCGAAATATCTCTTATTAGCCAATAGAATGGGTTTATATGTGTACTCGTGGTATTGAATGAATCCTTTTCTGACAAAACAGTCCTGGAAGACTCCGCTTAAATCCGTTAAACAGTGGAATAAGTATGTGAAGCCATTTGCTGAGGACAGAAGGATGTCAAAGTTGATTATATTTCCTTCTTTGTCTTCCAAGATCTCGACAATTTTAATTCCATTGAAAATGACAGGCTGTCTCCTGGAATCCAAATGATCTGGCTTTAGCAGACCTTCCAAGTTATTAGGAGCGTAGACTTCGGGCTCATAGTTCCATCTATGTCTGACTATCTTAAATCCGCTGCCAGCAGTGGTCACAAATATCAAATTATCACCTTGAGAGTTAGTGTACAGATCAAAGCTATAGGCAAGTTCGTAAGGCTTGAGTCCTAGACTTCCTTTAGAGACCTCCGCCTTCAAGGAAGCACATTCACTGCCCCCAAGGCGATAAATTTGTAGGGTGTCAAACACATTAGGGACTAATACAACCAAGAGATCGCCTTTAGTTTTGAACTCAGCCTCATCCAACGCAGATCCAGTGTTAATTCTGCATATTTTGTTTGTACTCAGATTGATATACTCAAAGTAGTTTTGATGATATCCTTCAACGCATCGAGCTATCACAGTCTGAGTATCTACAGCTATCTCAGTAGAATTACACGAAAGATTGAAAACCTTTTGCTGTTTGATTTCTCCTGGGAATAACTTAGCATCATATGTGAAAATCTGCCCAAGCGAGGAGACGGCAACCAAATGTTCATTATAATCAGCGGCATCAACTTCCATAAGAAGGGCTCCCTTCTGGTAGTCGACTCTCAGGTTTAACTCAATTGGATCCTTTTCGTACTCTTTAGCCAGGTCGAAATAGAATACTGGACCATTGAAGAGGTCTTCTCCCTTGAATTCTAAACTAGAGACTCCATCAAAAGCTAATTCAAGAGTTAAGTTGGTCTTGTTCTTTGGTGTAATTTGTCTCTGGGTGTTGATGAGAGTGAGCTCTCCTGGGAGGACAGCATCTTTTGCCTTCTGATTTCCTGCAGTGATATTAAAGTGATATGTTTTATAAAGCTGAGTTAAATTCATCGGAAAATGCTCATTCACATTTATAAAAGCATAGGGAAAGACCTGGTATGAGGTCTGACTAAGCTCCCCTTGGACATAGGTAAATAAGAGATCGGTAAATCTATCAAAATATCCTAGATTTATTTTGATATCAGCAGTCTCTACATACCCAACATAAAGGTCGTATTGCAGGTTAGAATTGGCAGGACTGTTAGGCTTGAATACTAGGATGCTCTTTTCGGTTGGATCACTGGAATTGTAGGCAAGGAAATAGATGAAATCTGTTAATGGGGAGTAGGTAAGGGCGTCTTTGCTGTATTCAAGTTTATAGTCAAATAGCATGTATGTCTTCTTGTAGGAAATCTTAGTGAGGTCAGAGAGATCATATTCATTTATGGTGGATTTTTCAATAAAGAAGATGACCAAATTGTTGTTTGTAACAACAAAGTCGAAAGAGTCCTCAAGGTAAAGATTGGATAGAAGGATGGGCTCCTTGAACATGTTTGTTGAGAAGACCATTAGATTAGTCGAATTGGAGACAAAGACCACTCCGGGATAGTTATGATGGGTTTGAATTCTATTGAAACGAGTGGTCGGTGGTTTCCAGACATATTGTGGGCGGCCTGGTACAGAAACGATAATGTAACTTCCACGAACACAGTAAGTATTTTGCTCGAGGAGATTGTCAAATGAATGATAGACTTGAAGGCAATTGCCTATGATTAGGCTGTTATCGGTTAGATTTGCCTTATTGAGAGCATATAGGCTAAAAGAATCGCCTTCTTGGACAACCATATAGATGTAGACTGGATGGTTAAGATACATATCTATGACTTTTCCGAATTCAAATGAAGTAGTGTTGAGGGAGCATTCAATAGATTTCTTTGAATAATCTACATGACAATTTATCATCTTTAAGTGAGTCTTATTGTTGGAAGCCTGTGCATAGACTCTTATATCTCCTTCAACGTTCTCCATTTTGATAAAAGAGTAATTCTGAGGCACTCTTTCCAAGTGGACGGGATAATCCAAGTAGTTGATAGCAAAATTATCATAGGCTTCATCCATTTCCATGTCAAAGGTCAGATCAGGCCCTATGAATAGATCCTTAAGATTGATCGTTATGCTCTGGTTTGCATGTATTGATAGTGTTAGATCATCATTCTGAGTGTAAATGGTAGCATCATCTTGAGTCAGGTAGTTAATAGTTATATTCCTGCTTATTGTCTTCTTCAGACTAGATACAGTGATATGAGCTGTCTCTTGACCATGACTGTGATTCTTATTACTCAATATAATCTCAGGTTCCTGGACCTTGACAAGCTTGACACTGAGATCAGCCAGTACAAAGTTGTTAGAGGAAATTGGAAGAACTCGTGCATCTTTTCCCATCATTTTGACATAAAATGTGGTTTCTGGAGTTGAGTCTCCTCTTTGGAAAATATGTAGGTAATATCCTGAAGTGGAATCTTTAGCTACAGCGTATATAAAGTCCTCGGACTGGGAGATACTGCTGATCTGTTTGCCGTATGATGGTGTGTAAGTATTGATGCTTACCAACTCGTGATTTTGATTGATGATACACTCATAGATCGCATTTTCAGCTGCTACAATAAAGGACGAAAGTCCAAAAGAGGAGATGGCTAGGACTTCTGACATTGAGACTAGTTTATTGTTCCAATCTGCTATACTCTTTATAATTGATCTGTCTTGATCAGGGACAATAGCAATCTGGCTCTTTCCCTGCAGAATTAGAGTTCTGCTATCCTTGACAGCTAAAGACACCAAGACGAAATCTTTAGGGAGGTCATCGACATAGGTTCCAAAGTCATATGTCTCGTTCTTGGTAATGCGGAACTGATCATCAAAGGAATACAGCATATATGCCCAGTTAGTTTGATTTGTTCCTGTAGCATAGAGAATTATTTGAGAATCCATATATCCCTTTGCTCTGATGAGATGTTTAGATCCTCCTAATGGGGATAATAATGGGTTGGGGGTCTGGTGGACTGCTTTAGTCTGGATGTTGATAAAATAGAAGGAACTTCCAGTTGTTGTATAGCAATGGGCGATAATTGTATCGGAATTCAGGAACTCAATATCATCACAGGAGTTTAGCCCTTGGATCCCAAATCTCATATTCTCGATATTTCCAAAGGATGATTTCTTCTTGTCATAGATAACCCAGGATAAATAATCTGGATCCTTGTAAAGAGCAACTATAATCTCTGTATTTGTTTCAAAGGCCTTGGAAATTTCGTAATCAGTTGGATTTACGGAACTAAGAAACTGGATCTTACTAGACACGATATCTGGGTCAAAGGTGATGTTGAAGCCTGAAAAGTATTCTTGAATGTTCAATTTTATTGTTTCGCCGGGAGCTAAGTAAATATTCGGAAGAGAGTCAAGCTCTACTAGGTATGGGGAAGGGGCTGTATTGATTATTGGAAGGGAAATAGCTAAAACCAAGATGAATCCTAAGGATAAAACCTTCTTAGGCGTAAACATCTATTGATAAATTTATTTGTATCAAATTCTCTCTTAATTGTGATAACTAGTAATATACTCCCAGAAAGTCCATACATAGTTTCTATAATAAAACAGACCAGTTTCTAGTATAATGATTATCGAACGAAATTTGTAGTAGGACATTTATATCAATTACAATGTCTATTCAACTCCTAACAATTAGGATCAATAGCTAAGCTATTGATAGAATAGGAAATAGTCAAAAGTCCTTCTGGATTATTTTTAGATTATTGTTGAATGCGTTGAAGCCACTGTTTATAAAGCTTTCCTAAATATAAATTCTTCACTCCAAGCTATAAACCCTTCTGGTTGAATATGAAATAAAGTGAGCACATCTTAATTTCAAATACTAAGAGAATTACTAATTCAAACTCTTACAACTTAGCAGCTAGACATTCAGATCCAATAATGATAGATAAAGTTTGAAGCGATATGTCATGTTATTTGCATAGAAAAAGATTGCAAGTATATTTCAAGACATTGAGGTTAACATAAATTACATCTCTAATTAGCTATCTATAAGCGAGAATTATGCATCTATAAACTGAGGTTAAGCTGCAATCCTTCTGGTTGCATATTAATAAATCGAGATTCTCGGTATATTATCAAGATTGGCCCTTAACTCATGATAATAACGGTAATCAGACTCTCTGTGGGCTTCTTCATCCTCAGTAATATCAGTTGAGACTGGTACAGTCTTTTCCACCTGAAGCTCTGGATTCGAGTTCACTATGAGGAAAGTTATAGGGATAAGATTGTCACACAACGTGAAGAATAAGAACAAGAGTGTCCACAGTAACTGGTCTTTAACTGTCGCCCCAATGCTGTTTCCAGCTGCTTCGAGATCATGTGCAAAATACGAAGGACCCAAGTCACAACCCAAAAAGATTTGAACAAAGCCAGCTATCATTGTTGCCAACGCTAAGTTTCTTATTCGGTTTAAGGAAGATGCCCCATTTTCGATAAAGAAGTTCTTGGTCTTCATGACAACTCCAAAGCAAAAAATAAAGAACAATGTATGGTTTATTAAGAGGATAGCTGTCGACACATATGTCTGTTCCTGGGCTGCGAATGCATCAGGGTCATCGAAGTATTCACAGAAATTTACAGTACTCAAAAATCTATACTCCACCCACATATCATAGAGAATAGCTGAGCATATTATAAAGAGCAAGACCCTGGAATAAAATTTTGCGGCCCTCTTGGATAACCCAAGAATAACCAACAACAAAGGTGCCCAAAAAAACCAACCCAATGCAACTATAACTTCTAGTAACAATGCTCCTTCAATCGAGAACAGATAGCTCCCATAAAGGTCCATATATCCTTTTCCGAATATTAAAGCATAGAGTCCGTCTCCATAGTTAATCAGATTAATGACTAGCATCAATAAAATAAGCACATTAATGGTATAGAGGAGTCTTAATCTTCCATGATTGATTGCTTTTCTGATTTTACTAAAGTTGTTACAATTTTTCACAATCAGCAGCACAGAACAAAGGAATATTACGCAAAACCCGACCTGCTCAATCGGATTTTCATCATCCTTCCACCACGCTGGATCAGTATCTGGACATTCCTCAGACATAACAACTTCTAGGGGATGATGTCCACTTTATAGAGAATTATTAAACTTGATAAATTAATAAAATGAAAAAGTCATCTCTGTTTCAAAAATACCTGAGGACAGCTAGTCAACTTGAATCCACGGAGGGCGAGACTATTCAGGCATCAGAAAGAGAACATCCAAAGCGATTTGAGAGGCAGCTGACGATTATCACCAAAAAGGAAGCCTTAATAGGTGCCGAGAATCATATCGAGTCTCCTCTTGTTGTGGAAGAAAAGCCAGTTAGCGACGTCAAGAGAATATTGACCGCAGAACATAAATCGGACGATGACATAAACTTACTCTACACCAAGTTGAAAGCTATACCTTTCTTCGCAAGTCTAGAAGATCAATTAACCGTTTTGTCCGACAAAGAGGCTTATTTTTATATTCTTCGAAATTTGAAGCTGGAAGAGTACGAGACTGGTTCCCTCATCTTCAAAGAGGGAGACAAGTCCAACGAGAAGCTATATATCATCAGCTCAGGGTCAGTCGGGATTTTCACCAGAAAACTTGAAAGATATAAGGCCCAAGCATCCGGAGCTGGGGGCAACAAGGACCCAGGGGTCAAGATCAACGTGCTGGATGATCTAGAGGCCGAAGACGAGGAAAATGAAGAGGATGAAGATCCCGAGAACTCAAGTTCAGCCGATGTCAACTCCCCCTATCTCAGCAGCCGATCACCAGAAGAAGAGCCTAATTCATCAACACTAAGAACGAGAAGACAGTCGTCACGTGTTAGTAGTATAGGAGGTGGTGGGTCTAATGTGGGATCTCCATTAATAAGAAGAAGTGTCCTCACTCCCACTAGAAAAGATTCTATTGTAGGAGACGCCGGAACCCCACTAAAAACGAAAGTCTCGAGATTCAGACCCTCAGTGGCTTTTGATTTTAACCCTCTTTCAGCCACGAGGAAGAATTCTATCTCAGGAAGTGAGTCTATGTTGAATAGTCCTTTAAAGAAACAAGTCAGAGCTAAGCTTGATCAATCAGGCTCTTTGGATACTCCAACAAAGAAATCTAGCATGGCTAACAAACTATCGAATAAATATGGGAAAAACGTAGAGACATTAAATAGTGGGGCTATCTTTGGGGAAAGAGTCCTACAGAGCAAGCAAAAGAGATATATGACGACCCTTGCTATGCAAGACTGTGAGCTCTTAGTCCTTACTGTGGAAGATTTCAAAACGGCAAGGGCACTCTTCGAGAAAAAAAGGACTATTCTCATTGATTTTATTACTAGCCTTTTCCCTGCCCTCAAGAATCTTCCAAGGGCTGTTGTCTTGAGCATGCTTATGTTTGTTGTGACTGAAAAGACCTTCTCATTCAAGCATCAGATCACAACAGAAGGGAAAAAGGATGATTACTTCTATGTTCTGAAGGAAGGAGTGTGTGAAGTGTATCGCTCAATCCTTATTCAGCCTGAAGATCCTTTTAATCCGTTGATGGAAATAAAGGATAAGATCTTGATTTCATTGAATAATAAGGAAAATGTGAGGGTGTGTACTCTCGAAAAGGGGAATTTCTTGGGAGAAGAAATCGTCTTCACAAAGGATTCTAAATACCTTTATACCACGAGAGTTACTTCCAGCGAAGCAAAGGTCTTCGCTTTTAATAAAAGCAAGTTCCTATCTAGATTTTCCAAGGACATGATAGCTGAGCTCAAAAGATTTTCTGAAATAAAACACAAGAACAATGGAGAGCTTCTTGCCCAGAATCTTACTGTCAAAGGTTTCATTCTCGACAAAGAGAAGTACGTCCAAACAGGCGAAATCGTCGTCAAACCCATGAAAAGAGACACCCAAACAATAGCTTCTCCTGCTAGAGAACGTTACCTTAAAGACATGGAGTTACTAACTGATTCCACTAGGAACCAAGAACCTAAAAAAGAAAGACCTTTATCAGCAGCTCCTGTTAGCCAAAGGTTGATAATATCACAAAGACCTACAACAGGCAAATCTATTAAAACAGAATATTCTGCTCACCATAGGAGCCTTACTAACGGGATTTCAATAGGCCCTTATTACACTACTGGGATTATAGATCAGATAGGGGAGCCAGAAGAGCAAGGGGAAATAGCCCCAGCGATCCTTGAGAAGCAAGACCCTTCTACTCTAGCAAGAATGTCAATTAGGACTGGTTCTCATTTCTTTGATTCGATTAAATATGCCAAGATGCAAAGTGCTGCTATGACAAGCCCGATTTCACATACAAAAGTTCCTAAGTTTAAACAACAGCTCAGAGACTTAATGAATGTTGAAAGCTTTAAGGAAAAGGCTATGAAGTCCCCCGTGCTGAGAAGTTTTGCCTCGGAACAGAAGATCTCCTTCAGGGACGTTGAGGAAAAGACTAAGATCAAGGAGTCTATTCTTAGAGCACATAAACTCCAATCTCGCATGAATTCAGAGGACCCAATCCTTCATCCCTTCCAAGTGAAGTTTAACCTTGGTGGCAAAGCAGATCGCGATAATAGAAAATACCACTCTAATCTCCCATCTGCCGACAAAAAGAGAGATCGCCCTATTTCCAGGAATGGCCTAGATTATATACTGAGAAAGTACATTGAGGAAAAGGATAATACAAATAATGAGGAAAGATCAAGTACAAAGGTGGAGCCTACTCCAGATTACTCTACTACCGTATTTGCATCCTCAGCAATGCCTGTGTCTAATCAGGGAACTCCAGTCTCTAAGAGAAAAATGAGTGGGTCTTTTTCAGGGTCTATTGTCAATATCCATGTCTTTCAGAAGAATATGAGTGCTAAGAGACTCATTCCTTTCCAAAGAAGCCAACACAGAACGGATGTAACAAAACCTACTCAAGAAAGTTCATTGCATAGAACTTCAGTTAGCCAGATTTCTTCTGGTAGCATTCTTATGGCGAATACCATAAAAATAAGACAATCTATGAGTGATAAGAAAAGACCTCACTCCAGGGTCCATTCGGGTGGCTCTGAAACGGTTCTAAAACACTGAATGTTTCTAATTTTCAAGTCTCGTCTTGATTTTTCTTTATTTCTTTGTAAATGAGCTCTATAATGAGAATTGATAGCTATTGATGTAGATATTTCTATACTTTTTTGATAAAGGAATTAACCAACTCCAAAGATGTCAAAACGAAAACACCCATCCCCTTCTTTTGCAACTTAGTCAATTGATAGGGGATCAATCAATATCTTAATAAGGGTCAATTATTCTGTGTGGAAACTTGATGATCAGTTTAGGCATTCTCTTTAAGGGAAAATACATTTAGTAGACCTTGATGCACAAACCGCAAGTGTCTTCTCACAAAATAGCATAAAAGACATTCGAACCGGGTTCCAAAGTTGCAAGAATCCAGCAAGTAGAGATATATGATAAATTTGTAGTGAGGAAGTATAAATTGCTTCGAAATTAATTTTTTTGAAATAATTATAAAAAATTTCAATGTATACTAGTACATTCACAATTCTCGAAGGATTTCGAAAGGGGATTGAATTCCTTTCCAAAATGCATGGTTTTCCAAAGGCTCAGGTACAAATGACTGAAGAGCTTCAAGCTGTCCTTGCCGAAACTCAACGCTACACTTGGATGCCAGAAGAGAGTATTGACCTATATGAGCAGGTTTATGATCTGAAGTCTTTCCATGAGATAAAAAGGTATTACACTTTATTGAGTTACAAACTTGATGAGCCCTCGGAGACACTGAACAATCCAAATGAGTTATTACATAGAATAGCTTATAAGACTTTATTAGCTTCTAGAGATGCCTTTTCAGACTGCCTATTTCATCAAATTGGGTTCACATCTTTCAGCAAGGCTTACAATAGACATGTTGCTATCGGTAAGGAACTCTCACGAAAAAATATCAGTCAACAGTTGAAAGATTCAATCCCGAGAATATTGGAATCAGATGAGTGCAGTTTCCGCTTGGCTTATTTCCATAGTGTAATGGTTAAGTTTTATGAGTATAGGGTTGAGGAAACTTTCAACGCTCGAATGAAGATAAAACTGCTACTAGGATTTTTGCTAGATCAACAGAATTTTCTGCTCATCCCTACTAAGCTCGAGCCAACAAAATTTGCATGGACAGTTCAGAGGCCACATGCTGAAGAAGAAGATCGTCTTTATCATGCCATAGAACTTGTGAAAAGATTTCTAGACATGAAGCTGCCCATTGTAGAGGAATTACTTCGAGTCTACAAATTTTTCAATAAGAGTGCTGATAGCATTGAAGAGGACTTTTTCGGAATACCACTTGGCTCAGAGCTAGAATGTCTAAGGGAAGAAATGAAGGACCTTATTCCCAGTGAATTTTGCATTATAGATGAAGCCTTTGAAGCTTGGGGAATGACCTTGGCAACTGGAGATATTGGAGTATGCCAAGATTTATTTGACGACGAAAGGGAGCCTTCTATTGTTAAGATATTCTTTACAATTATCCATGAGCTGACCCATCGAAAGAAGCTTTTCCATCAAGCTCGCTTCAATCCTTACTTCGGTGTCCCAGACACTTTGACACCATTTTATCCTAGAACAAAGGACCCTAAGGAGAGATTTAGCAGTGGGACTTTTGCTGAGAAGAGAGCCTTTGGTGGGAAAATTTTGATGGATAAAATAACTCAGGATGTAGCTCAGAAAATTCTGTATGGGGATTGGGATGCTGACTTATGGAAGGAAGTTCTAGAGAAAATAACAGATAAACCCACCAGAAAAGGAGCCAAACCAACTATAGATGGTATTATTCAGCCTTTCCCTTCTTATGATTCTGAACTCTTTGATCAAGAGGAAGGTAACAAATTGCCTATGGAGAGTTCGATAGAAGATCAAGCTGAAGATTATTCTTTAAAAGGAATTGGAAGTCCCTTCAAGGAGCTCCATCAAAAAAATAAGAACAAGTATCTCTCAGGAAAGTATTCTTGTTTCCCGATTCTAAGATGCGCAACTCACACTTATGGATATGGAGTAGGAAGTAATTAAGATAGGAATATGATCAAAATAACTGAGTATTCACATTAATATGTCATAGTTTACTTTTGTGTGTGACTTTGTAAATAGAGTCTATATTTTATGGAATGTTCTCTCTTAATTGTGATAAAGATCTAATCCTTGAACTTATTAGAGATCCTTGAGACGTTCTCACAAACAACATCTCTATTTCTAGGGTTTTATATCCCATATTCTCAAAGAACGTATTTCTTAATACTAATTCACTGATTATGAATATATTCAATCCTAAATATCCTAGAGCATAGAAATTGTTATGTAATAGGCCATCTATCTGGACTTTTAGTAAATCTACAGTAATTCCTAGACATGAAAACATAGTCTTAGCATTTTGAGGGCCAGTAAATGGCAAAATCTGAAGCAACTCTTAACAAGTTTCCTATTAAGCGAAACTTCGGGCTCCCTAAAAGATAACTACAACAAACTCGTGGGAATCTAGGATGGATTGAGCTTGGATTTCTGCACAATACTTGTTGCTTAATCATTTATGTATTCAATAAATAAATTTAGTTTTGCTACTACTCTGAAATAAAACAGAACTACTGCTTATGAGTGACGAAAAGCCATCTAACAGGTTGCAGTCCATCTCTGAAATCAAAGCGATCTTTGCCGAAAAGCTAGGTAAATTCCAGGGCAAGCCTTTAACCCGAGGAGGATCTTTAAGAAATAATCTTGCTCAAGTGTCCTCGAGAATGAGCTCTTTTCGGTCAACTACTACTGAGTCTATGATTGCCTCACAGTCTTTAGAGAAAATAACAAGACTACTTTCCAAGCCTGACAAAAACGAGAAGGAGAGCCTGCTTCTCTATGATTACTTCAGAAAATATAAATTCTTCATCAGATTTAAGGAAGCCCACGAGGACTTAGATGAACGGAATGCATTTTCCCATGTCCTCCGGTCTGCCTCCTACGAGGTTTATGACCCAGGCACTGTCATCTATCAGGAAGGTGACGTCAGTGAGGGCAAAATTTATTTAATCATGACCGGAGAGGTTTCAGTAATCAAGAGGCACTTGAAAGACCCCAGCAATCCTCCCACACAGAGATATGAGAGTCCAAGACAGCTCAAATTAGACATTGTTCACGAAGACAGCGAAGCGGGCGATACACCTAAGACCACTTTTATGACTAATATAGCCAAGCCTTTAAATAGTCTAGAATCAACTCCTGTTGCAGGAGGAATGAAGTTTCTCTCCTTTGGAGCCAGTCTAGCCAACCACTTAAGCAATCTGGAAACTGAATTAGAGACTAAGACCCCCCAAAAGGGAAGTAAAGTCCCAAAACTAACAAAGTTTTCTAGTTTTAAGATGCCCTTTCAAAGTCTCAATTCTTCTCCAGATTCAAGCCCTACTAGTAAACTTCGCAGCAAGAAGAACTTTACAATTACTCCAGACAACTCCCCACCGAGGAGAATGCTCCGACTTCCTGATGATTATACCTGGAAGAGAAATACGATTTTTCCTGAGGATGCTTCGATACTTGCAAAAGCAAAGGAGTTCGGAGAGATCATTGACAAGAAGAAAGCAGAGAGTTATTTTGGGCACAAATGCCTCTATAATGAGGAAAAAAGGGCTGAGACTATCTTGACTAACACAAGAACTGAAGTAGCAATTCTGTATAAGGATAGTTTTAAACTATTACAGGAAAAATTCAGCAAGAAGAGGTTAGAAATTCAGCAGTTTATCCAGAAGATCTTTCCCTCCTTTGATACTGTGAGATCTACGAGTGTTCTCAGGACAATAGTTCAATTATTTGCTGATCTTGAATATAGCCAACATCAGCATGTGACAATCGAAGGAGACACAGGGAATCATTTCTACATTCTAATGGAAGGAACTTGCGAGCTAGTCAAAGAGATAGTCTTTGATGACGCCGATAAAATCAAGGAACCTTTGGCCACTTTCAAGGCTTTTTATGGATTGAAGAAGATAACCAAGAAGGAACTGAGAATATGCCAATTGGAGAAGGGCTCTTTCATTGGAGAGGAAATCCTATTCTCCGATTCGAATACCTACATGCATACAGTGAAGGTGATCTCCTCAAAAGCCAACATCCTCAGAATATCAAAAAAGAAGTTCAAAAGCCACTTCCCAACCGAGGTCATTAATGGCTTGGAGAAGCTATACCTTCACAAAAAGAAAAATAACACCGATATTTTCAATATTCTTTTAAAATCTAAGAAATTGCACTTTGACGAGAAGACTCTTGATAAGGTCGGTTCGGTCCTTGTTACAAATAAGGACAGACTCAATTATAACCCTGCTATACATCCCAAAGGTCAGGAAGAGGCAGCCATGAAGATAGACGCCCCTCTCTACACAAAAGATCCAGCGAGTAATAGCCAACAACCATCTACACAACCAACAGCACAAAAGCCTCCACCAAAGGAAAAAGACATCAAAAAGAGTCCCAGACCCACCATTTTGAGACCTTCTAGTGCCCTTCATAGCCCAAAAGGAGCAAATCTCAATGAACTTATCGACAGTGTTCATTCAAGAGTCATGTCTCCAACCCCAACCCCCAGTGAAGTAATGCTCTCTCCCTCTTCTTCACAAAAGAACCTCCTTATTGAACAGACACCCCCTAAAAAGACACACAGAAGGCAGATTTCTAGCCCTATATTGAGTTCACCTATATCCATAAGCAGCGAAGTATTGACTTCTTATCGAGGAACCTCAAACCTGAACTCATATCGGTCAAGTTATCAAGAAAGACCTTCTACTGCAAACAACTTCTCAACTCCCAAGAAAGAAAAGCAGAAAAGCGAAACTGTGGAGTCTAAGATCTCGTTAAGAATTGAAAACAGTCCTACTGTTCTAAACTTTGACAAGTTTATGCAGGTTATGAGAGAGAAGTTTGATTTCGTTGATGAATGCTATAAAGAGGATCTCGCCAGAGAGAAAGGAAGGATAAAATTCAATCTAAATGTAGATGATCCTAATGTCCAAAAAATGATGAGAGTGCAAAGCAATAAGAAAGCCTATATAAAGAACAAGAAAAAATACGAGAACCCAGTCAAAAGGCCATTATCAGCTCTTGCCCTCAGAAAGTACAACAGTCTGGAGCGAAGCGAATCCACAGGGGATCTAAAAGAAAATCTAAAAATTGCAGACATTATCAAGCTGAATTCTCCTCTTTCCTGTATGAACACTCCCCGTTTGTCGAGTGCGGTGGAAAGCCCGATAGCAATAGTCAAGTCACCAGAAAGCAGACCGATTTCTGGAAGAGAGATCAAGACTCCAGCAACAAGGGAATCTTCAATGGGTGAAATCAGAAGTAATTCTGCTTCAACAAGGCCTGGGACAAGTGTTCCTAAGAGTGAAAAGATGATCTCGATGACGACAAAGACTCCTCAAGTAAGAACGAAAAATTTATTAGTTGGAAAGAAAGAGACTAAGAATACAGCGGGCCTGATGATAAATACTACTGGGTCCTCCACGGGAATTCTTGTGACAAAGCATAGAAAGAGCAGCTCGTATGGCAGTATTCCTAGGAAGATTGGAGGATTTTCTTCTGTGTCTATTCTGAAGCTGAAGCCTAATGAAGAAAAATTAAGAAGGACCAGGGATATTTGGTACTTTGGGTCCATAGGAATTAAAAAGTAACTATATCTCACCTGTTTCCAGGTTATATTTATTAACTTCGTTATCTTATAAGCAGTTTTTCAATTTGTATGGCAAAAAGCACTTATTCTCTTTGTCAAAATCGAGTAAAATTATCACGATTGTGCAACACTTCGTACAAGCAGACCATATATTACTCAATACTATTACTTCATACTAAAAAGATGTATTTATTTGAATTGGTTCTTAATGATGGCCTTAGCAGCTTGCTTCTGGATAGCTTGCTGAATACCGTTGATACTGGTGTCACTTTCAAGACAATGAAGGACGACCAAATAGAAACCAAGACCCATGGTGGCATAGGCAACAATGGTTCCGACTATAGCGAAAAGACTCTCCATGCTGTTGGGCTCAGGAATATTTGCAGTGGCATGAGCTTCATCTAACATTTGAGAGCCAACAAAAACGTTAAAGAGCCCTCTTCCCATGTACTTATCAAGGAAATTGCAACTTTCGATAATCATCTTTATGTTGAGATCGGAGGCAATCATCATCAGACCAAAGATGGCAAAATAGAATGGACAGAGCCATCCGTAAATATTGCTCTTGTCTCCTCCGAAGAAGCATAAAGCTCCGGTTCCGATACAAGCCAAACCGCAAAGATAGTTGAAAGGCTTGACGTAAATCTTTCCTCCCTTGACTTTTTCGATAGTGGACATTTTTGTTATCTTATAAATTATATTAATTATCTAATATTGAAGTCGTCAATTTATCTATATGGAGCCCCTAAATATAAGTCACGAAAGAGTACACAATTCCAGAAATCTTGAAATTACACTCGTGAAAACTACCCTCTAACATCCCTTTACTCATTCTCAAAATAATTATGAAAAGATAGGTTGAAAAGAAGTTTTTGTAGCTTGCCTGATAGTTCTAAGCCCTTTCTCTATTAAAGGCTCTCTTAGGTATATGCAAGGTTTTTTTCCTTAGTCGCTAGTGCGATTAGAATCTAATTTAAATTTATTGAGGGCGAGAGAATGCTTCATCAATGGAGCCACTGGGAATTCGATCCAAAACTGCATGAAGACATTGTTAACTCAATTAAGAAGATTCCTTCTATCGAACAGAGATTGAAATTAATAGCCCTAAAGACGAGATGGAACCAAATGGTAAAATTGAGTTCAATATTTTCTGATGAATTCCAATTACTACGAACCAAGTATAACACTGTATTCACAAAACTTTATTCTAAAATGGACAGAATACAGGGCGGAGTTGATAAATTGACAGAGGATGATCTGAGGGATTACGAACATTATTTCACCAAAGAAGAACTAGAACAAAAGGATAAGCTTCTACTGAATTTAAAGCCGATCCCTCATTATTGGTACAAAGCAATAAGGCATTCAGAGATTTCGAAATTGCTGCTTGTAGAAGACAAAAAAATCCTGAAAAAATTGACAAGCCTGTTGATGGACACAAAAATCGACTATGATGAGTCCATCCATGAGCTCAGTGTCTTCTTTGCCAAGAATAAATACATAGAGAATGATCTGCTAAGAGTAACGATAAAAGAAACTTCGCAAGGAGTATATAAAGTCATTAAGGCCGATCAAGTAAAATGGAAGAGTCCAGAGAATCCTGGAACAAGGTTCCTGGAGAATCCTAAACATATTTCTTTCTTCTTCTTATTTGTAGTAATTGACACGCTTGATGACAGACCCGAGATGATTAAGATAAAAGAATTCCAAGATACAGTTTCGAGGAGTTTGGTTAATGATATTATTCCCAACTCCTTTGAGTTGTTTCTGGAAGTGTCCAAAAATAAAAATAAGATGCCTGTTGTTCATAGCAACAATACCGTTAATGAGTCTTCTGTCCAAAAGGAATAATTAAATAAACCTGCTAGATAGATGCCTTATGTTTTCTTCATTGTGAAATCGTAATTACAATCTATATTTCTATTGTTCTTTTCTAACAATACTTAATAGGAAAAATCTTTGATCTTCAGTAATTGAAACTTACAAAGCATTAAAAAGGTGTGTTTTCGATAAAAATTGTGAGATACTATTAAACCATAATTCTTCCTTACCTTTATGATCTGATGCCTCGTTCTAAGTATCAACACGTTATCAAAGAGGAAAAGAAGGGCACTTTGTACTTATAAAGTCTTCCGAATAAAATTTTGATAAAATAAAAAGACAAGAAAGGCTTCGAAATGGGGATCTGCAGCTTTAATAATATGTCTATGATAGAAATTGGGCAATATGAGTTTAATCCTTCACATGTTATCTTCACTGGGCATCACGGAACACTCTATGAAGGGAATCCTGTCTATGATAGATCATTTCAAATAACAATAAAAGAAATGCACGGAACGTACTCTTCTTCACTGTTTCATTCACTTGAGCCATTCCTCAAGTCCTTGATGCAAATCCAAAATCCTTATTTGTGTAATTATATCGACTACTTCTTCGACGGAAAAGAAAAACTTTATTTAATTATGGATTACTGTGCACACGGGAATTTGCATGATATCCTTCAACACAACAATTTAGCTCTTCTTGAAAACAATGAAGAAGAAATTGGAATAAGCTATTGTAAACAAATCATCCAAGGTCTTCTTGCCATTCATGAGAAAGGAGTCCTCCATGGCCATCTAAGACCTCACAATATACTTGTGAACTATAAGAAAGTGAAAATATCTAATTTCGGAATGTGGAAAATAAACACTTTGTCTTCCATCCAGACAGAAAAGAAACTGACTATTTATATTGCTCCAGAAAGCCTTCAAACAGAGGATGAGCCAACTTTTGAGGAAGATATTTGGGCTCTGGGAGTTATCTTATACGAGATTTTATATCATAAGAGGCCTTTTGAATTAAAAGATGGAGTCCATTACTCTTTACAAATTGATACAGGGAAACATAAAGAATTAGATCATATTATCAGTAAGTGTCTGATTTCTGATCCTAAGAAAAGGATGACCTCAAAGGAATTGAGAGACCTGGTAGGTAGGTTAATAAACTGAGATATAATTTATGATGACTGAATTGAGCATGAAATTTTGTAATAAATAATATATATATAACCATAATGCTCTCTCTTTTTTAACGTAAAAAAGACAGAATAAATGAATACTAGTGGGTCAAGAAACTGATCCAATATTCAAAATGGATTTGACAACAAAGTAGGGCAAAATTTAATATATATAGAAGTAAAGACTGTCCAGATATTGCCTATGGGAACCTCCAATGCCGTGTAACTTGCACAGGCTTTTAGGCAATATATTAGAGAACTGAGTAGGTCCAACCCCTCCCACAGTCAATATTTGCTTTCCTGAGGGACCCCAGGAAACTAGGGTTAATCCACAAATTTGTCCATTTGAATCTAAATACCCTGAGACTTCGCTAAGCCCATCTCCATCTTGTAACTTCAAAGTAGCTTGTTTAAGAATCTCATGATCCTTATTCATATGGGTCGGCCCGATCATACTCTTTCCTAGGATTTCATAGTCACATGCCACTCCTAAGATCTGTGTATCATTGTGGTAAAAGGTTATAGCTCTCACCTCTGGTTCACAGAACACACCCTTATCCTCAAATTCTTCAAAGTAGTCATCAAATACAACACTATTGTTCCAACAGGTTCCAATTTTGGGTGTTTTCTTTATAGCAAAATTCTTGCATATTCTATCGTAGAAAACTAGATCCTTATCTGAGGCAATATCCTTAATCAAGAGCGCATTGCTCATATTCCCATTATTCGTAAGAATATTTTGTTGAAGATTTTGTTGATTTTGTAACGTGGGGCTGAGTGGCTGTAGTCCTTGTTGCTGATAAGTATAATTCTGAAATGCTTGCTGGAATCCTCCCTGTTGATAACTTTGTCCTTGAAATTGCTGATTTTGAAGGTTGGAGGTCTGGACTGTCAATGGCTGTAAGTTCATATTCCCAGTTTGAATGGAAGTAGGGCTGATGAGGTCATTATTCGAGAAGCTGTTTGAGCGTGGGAATTGCTGGTATGTGGGCTGTTGATAAGTTTGCTGTAAATTTGTAGGATTTTGGTAGCTATTTTGAGGGACAAGTTTGGGACTGTTCACAGTCTGTGAATTGTTCTGGGTGTAGGGATCGAGAGCCTGGTAATTACTATAGTTTGAGGTTTGAGTGGACAAGCTGCTTTGGAGCATATTTGGGTACGAGTTATAGGAATTTGGAAATTGAGAAGATTGTTGAATGTTCTGTGGTTGGAACACTGGTATATCTATGTTGGGGTATTGGGTTTGAGTCACTGGGTTCGTAGGAATGTGTTGATTTGGGTTCACGAGGTTCGACTGGCTCGAAGACCCTTGAAAAGTATTTTGATAGGAAGTTTCAGCACTGGGCCCACCATATTGAAGGAGATTTTGCGAGACTGTGTTTGTTTGGGATCCTTGTGTGTAATTGTATACGCCGTTGACCTGTGGATTGGATTGCTGATACTGGAAGCTGGGCTGGCTCTGCTGGTACTGATTAGGGTAATTATATTCCATTTGACTTGGAAATTGCATGTTTGTGGTCGTATTGGGCATTTGTTGTAAGGGTTGTTGGAAATATGTATTCGTGCCTGTGTTAGGGGCGTTATATGTCGGATTAAGGTTGTTCAAGTAATTATTTCCCGTATACATTTAATGTCGTCACTTCACTTGAGATTTCAATAAATAATTAAAGCAGGATAGAGTGAAATGATCACTCACTGGTGGCCCACAGACCATATCGAGGAATCACCAAACCTATTTTATTCTTAACGAAAGATTCTCTAATCTAGTCTTCTTCCCGTTTTAGCCGTCAGTTCTCATGCATTAGCGTCATATTTTAGTCTTAAATTCAGACTAATAAAAATTGTTGGTGTAAGCTAAAAATATCCATAATACTTCAGGTTCTCCACTTGTAGCTCCACAATTCAAGAAATGCTATTCATCACTAAGCTGTCCACATTGTGAAATTTGGAAACACCCAAAGAAACTTCTAGAAAAACAATACCTTTATATAATATCCAATAAAGTACTCATACTAGATCAAGTAAGCTCAATAATATTCAGCCTTATTCAGTGTCGTTTATATGACTTCCCAAACTAGCTAATATACATGGTGTTACTTAATTCAAAAATTGTGGTGGGTAGGTGCGATCATATGTTACGAAAGAAGATTAGAGTGACTTGCTGATCCCATGACAGTTCCGACACAATGATTGATATTGTTTAAATAGGTTTTGCCCGATCGGCCCCGAGAATAAATCAGAAATCAGGAAAGCGTTTATTATTTGATTTAATCTCAAAAATGGACATAGAGGCACAAAAGCGGCTCGAAACGCATCCTCTTATAGACTCTTCAGACATTAGATTGGGTTTTATCCGAAAGGTGTACCTAATCTTGACTACTCAGCTGGGCCTAACAGTTCTCATGGGCGCTCTCAGTGTATCAACTGACTTCGGTAAATTCCAGCTCGAAAATCCCATGCTTATGCAGTTCGTTTTAGTCTTTGCAATTATCATTTTAATAATTTTATGTTGTATACCCTCTTTGGCAAGACAAGTTCCAACAAATTACATTCTAATGACATTATTTACAATTTCAGAGGCGTATGGTGTCTCAGCCATTTGTTATGAGTTTTATCAGGCCGATTCTGGATCTCTAGTAATCTGGGCAGCAGTCTTGACCTTGGTGATGACACTAGCTTTGACAGTTTATGCTTATACCACAAAGCACGACTTTACAATGTGCGGAGGATATCTATTATCCCTCTTATTGGGATTATTGTACGTCGCCATCATGGCTATAGTTACCGAACTGGAATTCTTTGATATCCTCGTCACCTGTGGGTCAATTGGTACCTACGGAATTTATCTCGTCTATGACACACAACTCATTGTCGGAGGAAAGAGATTCCAATTGAGCATGGATGACTACATTTTGGCAGCTGTTTACCTTTATCTTGATATCATTGTCTTGTTCTTGAAGATATTAAAGCTATTGGCAAAAAGCAAGAGTAGAAAGTAAGTAACTACACAAGTATGAATGAATGAAAACTGCAATCAAATTTATATGTTACTGATAAAATTTATAAACTCCAAATTGGCATGATTAGTTTAGCAACCTACCTATTGTCATATTCGGATACACTCAAATTGAAAATGCTTCTAAGAAAATCTATCATTTTGATTGTGATTTTGTTCTATGAAACATAATTCATCTTTTAAACTAGATCACCATGAAATTGGGATTGCTGCTATTAGTTCTCCTTATCATAGGACAGACATTAGGAGAAGAAGTCAATTTAAGCTGTGAATATTCTGCATAAGTCGTACAAGAACATTATTATAAAAGTACTTTCATTTCTATTATCTTTTTGGCTATTATGTTTCTCCTCAGCAATCTTTAGCTGATCATGAGCTATGTGCAAGAATCTTTTCTTTCTTATAGAGTCATATTTAGGCAAGTATATTTAATATCGTTACCATTAGAAGTCCATAATCTTACAGAAAAGTTTTCACTGACAGCCATAAGGGGTTCAATATCAGCTTTCTGGAATTATTGAGAAATTAATACCAGGAAATAGTTAATTATTTGATTTAACCTGTTTCAAAAATGGACTCCTACGACATCGAGACAGGAAAGCACTTCGAAAACTTTGCTCCTCTTGACGCTCCAAACTTTCGATTGGGATTTATTAGAAAGGTGTACCTAATTTTGACTACTCAGCTGGTCGCAACAGTTCTCATGAGCGTTATCAGTATGAAAACTAACTTCGGTAAATTCCAGCTCGAAACTCCCTTTCTTATATATTTCTTTCTCATCCTGGCAGTCGTCTTGGCAATAATCATTGGCTGTTTCCGCTCTGTGGCAAGAAAAGTTCCGACAAATTACATTCTATTGGCATTATTCACATTTTCAGAGGCTTATGGTGTCTCAGCCATTTGCGCCATTTATTATTATGAAGGCTATGGGTCCCTGATAATTTGGGCAGCAGTCTTGACCTTGTCAATGACAGCAGCTTTGACAATCTATGCTTATACCACTAAGAGCGACTTTACGACTTACGGAGGAGTTCTATTCGTCATCTCATTGGGATTATTGTTCTTCGCAATTTTGGCTATATTTACCCAGCTGAGATTCTTGCAAATCCTCATTACCATTGCAACAATTATTTTATATGGAGTTTATCTTGTCTATGACACACAACTCATTGTTGGAGGAAAGAGATTCCAATTGAGCATAGATGACTACATTATTGGGGCTATTCAGCTTTACCTTGATATCATTATCTTGTTCTTGGAGATTTTGAAATTGTTGTCATACCTAACTGAGAAAAAGTAAGTAACTTCATAAGTATGAATGAAATCATAAATCATGTGTATTTGTTATTGGGAAAGGATTATAAACTTCAAATTAGCATGATTAAGTTAGCAACATACCTATTGTCACATTTCTATACACTTAGGTTGAAAATGCTTCTAATAAAAATCTATCATTTTGATTGTGATTTTGTTCTATGAAATATAATTCGTCTTTTAAACTAGATCACCATGAAATTGGGATTGCTGCTATTAGTTCTCCTTATTATAGGACAGACATTAGGAGAAGAAGTCAATTTAAGCTTCGAAACCACTTTAGGTACAGCTGAAAATACTGATGAAACAATGCCGCAATCAATGATAACTGACTTAGAAGACTTTGCACATGGAGTTTTTCTTGGAATCAAAGCTGCAGAAAAATGGGATGAAGCCAAGCGCTGCATCTCCAGAGACAAAACAACCTACACATACTTGCAACAGTCATATGCGGAAATAACCACCAAGAAGCCAGCTCATGTGAAAAAGGGTATTCATGATATAGGCATGGCTCTTCAAACAATCCCTGAGGCCTTGAAGGACTGCGGTGTCTTCTTTTCAGATCTAGACGGCTTAATTTCAGCTATATATGCCTTCACAAATCCTGTAACCTTCTATTACAGAATTGGAATTAGTCTTCTCATTAATGGTTTTGAGATTTATAAGGATATTGATGGAGCTATGAACGCTTACAAAGCACAAAACTGGACGGCCTTTGGCTACTATATCGGAAATGCTCTAATTTTGATCTATTTCAAGGGAGAGGGCCCTGTGGTTTCAGAGAGATTCTATCAACACCTAAGCTCAGTTGCAGACTGGAAAGCTGAAGTAATTCCACCCTTTAACGCTATAACTGTTGACCAATTGAATGCTTGGCTAGTCCAAACTCCTTATGGTTCTCAGTCCGAGACAATCACAGAGTTTGACTACAGGGGATTTGAAGGAGTCCTACCTGAGAATTTTAATGCATATTTATCACCTCCTTTGGACTTCCCTGAAGAACGTATAATAGTTAGAAATCCTGAATCGATGAAATATCTGATTTCTTCCTATGGTCCCGTTGAAGCCCATATGCAGGTCTATGAGGATTTCCTTTATTACAAGGACGGGATTTATCGTCACCT
>Ga0065720_1019060_pt1 | contig 40765 bp, 18 predicted proteins | sample Thericmetagenome_FD_59107 | JGI IMG/M metagenome (GOLD analysis project Ga0065720, IMG submission 59107) | Thermophilic microbial communities from the Joint Bioenergy Institute, California, USA of rice/straw/compost enrichment - eDNA_2 v2... | ecosystem: Engineered > Solid waste > Grass >... | reverse complement strand
TATCAAAGAGGGCTCTAAGTGTAGGAACGAAGTTCTTTTTAGTTTTTAGGCCCGAGGGTATGGTGTTCATCCAAGAGTCAACAAGAGGAGTAACTCCAAGTGCTACAGGCTCCATGTAGACCATACCACATCTGGAGACGGTAGCTGGAGAGGCAACAGCAAGATCCTCGACTTCGAACATCATTGTCATATAGGGGGTAAGACTGAGGATTTGTCCTGAGTTGAGGCAGAGTTTCTTGTTATCATCCAGGACAGTGTTCATAGACTCGATCCAAAGGGCATCGACTGGACCATCAAACATAACCCAGTGGAGCTCTCCTGAGTGATCCTTGACAGTTTCTCTGACTATAGAGGCAAGGATACCATCAGTCCATTCCTTGGTTTGCTCATTGATAAAACCGTACAACTGACCCATAGTAATAGACTTAGGGTTGAGGATATGGGTATGAACCTTGGTGAAATTTCCCTTCTTAAGCTTGGCTAGTGTGCTCATAGCAGCCTGGAGAACTCTGTAATTGGATGTCTTACCACCTCCTGTAGGTCCGACCAACATGAGACCATGTCTAACTTGGATAGTATCGTACAATTGAAGGACTTTAGCAACGAAAGGCTCAGTGGGCTGGAGGTTCATGGTTTCACAGGACTTGTGAATGTATTCTAATAGATCTCCGTATTCGTACTTAGGTCTCTCGATATTGGGGAACAAATCTGATATGATATTTTCGAAAAGAGGAAGATCATCCTTCAAGAACTTAGGAACATTGACATCTCTAAGAGCTCTGAGCAATAGCTGGTCTTCATTCATATCAGGGAAGGCTCTTTTTAGAAGACCCGCAGCATTGATAACTGATCTGACGGCTCTCATACCGTAATCGTAATGGTCCTGTGAGGAAAGTTGTTCAGAGGAAAGCTTGAAAGTGGCAACCATTTTTCTGGCGAGATCACGAGCTGTGTCAAAACCGAAGGAATAAAGCATAATTTCTCCGATAAGGGCGTAATCGGGCACCATCATAGCCACTGATCTGAAGAGGGCTTTCAAGTTATCAGGCAATTCAGTTCTTCCAGCATAACCGGGATTCATGGTAATGAAAACAGAGAATGTGGGGTCGAGTTTAATGAAGGATCCTTCGAAAACCAATTCCTTCTCTCCAGCAGCCTTCGCACCAAAAAGTTGAAGAAGTTGTTGGGCAATGACAGAAAGCACTTCAATATTGATACGATTGAACTCATCGAAGCAGGCCCAGGCACCAGCTGCAGCCAAACCCTTGAAGAACTTTCCTACGAAAGTATAGTCCATACCTTCTGAGCAGTTAAAGACAACACACTGCTTAGCTAGGGCCTTGGCAAGATCCTTAGTAGATTCAGTCTTTCCTGTACCGGCAGGTCCTGCTGGGGCACCTCCTAAGTTAAGGTTCAAGGCACCCATAAGGGTAATATAACACTTATCGGTAAGAGGGGTAATAACGAGACGAAGTGTATTACCAAGGTATTCATAACCATAGGGGAAGTTAGTCTGAACGCATTTGACATAGCAATCGTCGTTTTCCCAGTAGTAACGGAGCTGGGAGATCCATTCAAAGGCTCCGACATCAGTGATTTGGGCTTCTACAAGCTTGCCGACGACATCCTTGGCGTGGACATCGATGACGATGAGGGCATTAATGACGATGGAACTCATCTTTGAAAGCTTGGTTCTGATCAATCTGACCAAGTCTGAGATTTGCTTCTGTTGTTTTTTGTAATATTCGGGAACTGTACCGTCTCTAATAGCTTGCTCTACTTCACTGGTCCAGTGGACTTGAGAACCGTTGAGGACTGTTTGACCTGGGTGAGAGACAACCCACTCAGCTCTGGGGCGTTTTGGGTAGTCTTGGATGGCGTTTAGCAAGACTTCACGCACTGAGAGTTTCATCATTTCTTCGACATCACCCATCCAATATTCGACATTCTTATTGTTGGGGTTAATGGGCTTGAGGAATTTGACTTGCTCCCCTTCTCCGGAGAACATGGAGTGGATGATCTTGAACTCATCGAATTCGATCTTGTGGATGTTCTCGAAGACTTTTCTCAAGTGGGGTTGGACTTTGGTGGGTTCCTTGGTTTCGGAGAGGATTTCGAGGAGCTCGTCATTAGAAAGGAAGTAGAAACGAGCAAAGGCTTCTCTCTTCTTCTCAAGGTAGTTGTTGAGTTCCTTCTGAATAATTTCAAGATTGAGGTTGGCATCAACCAACTTGTCGAGTAGACCTTCAATGGAACAGACCTTAAGGACATTATAATCTCTGTTCTTGACGTTGTAGATACAGGTCTTCCAGGTATTATCGACCATTTTGAATTTTCTGGACTCAGCTGGAAGCTGTTTGGCGATATCAGGAGAGTCAAAGATAGGCTGGAGGTACATGTATTGACCCTGGCACTTGGCCCATTCTTCTAATATGTTAGACATAAGGAGGAGCTTGCTGTTCCAGTTCATGAGTTTTTCTTCGAAGGGTTTCTTGAATGGAGAGAAGGTCATGGCTTGAGTATTGACCATATGCTCATCGAGGACTGCACCAATTTCGTCGTATCCCTTGAGAATGAAGGTATTCTTGAAGGGAAGAAGCTCAAAGACGATGTTATCCCAGGCACTTATCATGTTGTTCAACATAACTTCGATACCGTATTCTTTAGATGCTCTTTCTCCGACTTCGACAATCTGGTCCACGTTCTTCATGAGACCCAGTTCTAGAACCTTAGCAAAGTTGAAGCCTTCACCTGGGGCAACTGGGAATCCCATAAGTTCGGAAATTTGTTCCCAGTGTCTCTCTTTCATACCCTCCTTTCTCAAGGCCACCATGAGGGGGACCTTGGGTCTAAATTCATCGACTTCTTTCTTGACAGTCTCACCAATCTTGAGGACTCCGGTAATATTTCTGTCTCTGAAGAATCTGATTGAGGAGCCGAGGTTCCTGACAGCTTCTTCTACGAACTTCTCGGCCTCAGGGGCATTAAGCTGCTCCCACTCGCAGTTCAGCCACTCTTGAATATACTTAAACCACTTGTTAGCAGTGATCCAGAGGTTGGAGTAGGGCAAGAAGTCCTTGCTCATCTGGGTTAGCTTGGAGTAGTCGGTAATGGCAGTTTGGAACAAGGATTCATGGTGATTGAAGGTTCTAGCCATTTCTTGGTAGTTTGCTAGGGATTCGTTGATTGAGGTGGCGATGCTGGCGACTTCTTCGTGGTTTTCGAGCTTTTGGTATTGATGGAAGGTTTGGATGGTTCTTTCAAGGTTGTCGATATTTTCTTTGAATTCAGCTTGGTGGGCAATCATTTGTTCATAGAATCTGGCTCTTTCCTTCTTGAGGGAAAGCTTTCTCGTTTCAATGAGTTCAGCAATCTCACTTGGGAAGGCATAGACTTGCCACTTTCTGTTAAGATCTTCGATAGAGAACTTGTAGTGGAATTCTTCTAGGATAGTGTAGATCTCCATATTAGCGTCGATATCCTCTTTGACCTTGTCAAGCTTGCCTGGAAGCATGCTGAGATACTCAGAAAGTTCAGTAAGCTCTTCAATGCCTTTGGGAAAGGACTTGATTTTGCTTTCCATTTGAATGAAATCGCTCATGAGAATGTAGGTCTTGTTACGGGCTCTCTTGGCAATAAGGTCAATAAGGTTCCTTTGCATAGTTGCGAACTTTCCTGCAAGGAGTTCTAGAATGTCTTTGTTATTGATAAGGAAGCAGGAAACGTGAATTTCCTTGGGAATTGCCTTCCTAATCTCCTCCTCTCTTTGCCTATACTTGTAAATTTCGTCTCTCAAGGATTCTTCAGTCCTTGGTGGGTCTTCTTCCTCAAGTTCCTTGATTAGCTGTTCGGGGTCCAGGGCTAGTACTTCCCTGTATTGGTCAAATGTAGATATGTACTGTGAAAGAGGCAAAATAGAGTTTTCAAGGCAGATTTTAAGTCTTTCGTATAAGTCCCAGAGCCACTTATTCTCATCTACAACCTTTCTGAACCTTTCTCTTCCTTCAGGAAGGTCTTCAGGCTTCTCAGTGGGCCTAATTGGGGTCCTGAGGAAGGTTTCTCTTCTATCAGCATCCTGCAAGATTTTTCCTTCAATGTCTGGGATTTTACTAAGGTCTCCAAGAGTTCTGTCGAACATTTCTAGAGTCATTTCTACGAATTTTTCAGGCTGAACACTGTATTGGAAGGTATTTTCTTCAGTTGGTGATTTGATAACATCCAAGAGGAATAATGCGTCTTTCTTGATTTCCTTTCCGCTTACAGTTTTCTTAACAATTGCAAAGTGATTTATGACATCATTTGTGGAGTTGACTATGACCTTTGCTGGGATAAATTCTTCAATCATCTGGACAAATCCATTAAAACTCTTATATGTGAGAGAATAGAGAGTATCCCTCATTTGTTGTCTGACCAAACTGAGGAATTTTCTGAACTTTTCATACTCATAAGTCCCCTTTTTGAGATCAGGGACACTGGCCCAACCTCTTCCAATGCCCACAAAGCCAGACTTAATTATGGAGATTATTCTGGTAGCCCAAGCACCTCTTAGGTGGTAAATAAGTGAAGAGATGCTGGATTCCTGCTGGGAGTTGAATTCGTCTTTTCTTAGAGCATGGGGCATATTGAGCATGAAAAGAGGGAGTTCGAGGGTTAATCTATTCTCTTGTCGAATTAATTCAAGGACCTTGATGGCCTCCTCCTTGACCAAGAATGAAGCTGTGGAAAAGTCTTTAAATTTATCAATAAATGGCTTGGAATCATTATTCTTGCCCATCTCAATAAGGCCATAGTAGGGAACTGTTTCGGGGGGCATTGGAGGGAAAACAAGATCTTCTGGGAGGACATCCTTCCCAGCGATTCCAATATACTTATCGAAAACAAGGCGGTTCATAGCATGAGAGTAGTCTTTATTGATTTCATCGAAGAGGAGATTGATGTCTATCTTGATCTCCTTGATGTATTTTCTATTTATGGCTTTCTTCTGAAGTCTTACTTTTTGCTGCTCGTCAAGCTCATTTAAATCTGTTGTAGGCATTTGGGATATAAAGAAGTTATATCTGATGATGGAGTCGGCCCACTTTCTCTTTTCTAATGCTGCCATAAGCCTCAAAGTAAATCTTCTGGTGTCTTCACCCTAACTATTAGACAAATACTTTCAAAAATACATCAAAACAGACAAGAATTCTGGGAAGGTGAACTTCAGTATTGTCTTGGGCCCAAAGACAAAGGTACTTATCGAGCTTGTGGTTATACTCCTTTACGAGGATAGGCTTCCAGGAATAGAAATTATCTTCAGTTTTATGAAGTCCCTTGGCAACAGCGAACTCTTCGTTACCCTGCGCCTTCTTCCATCTGGCCAAAACCTCTTCAGGAGGGAATAAATCCAATGTTCTATCATCTAGTATTTCTAGTGGAATCCAAACTTCAGGTCCTGTCATTTGATTGAAATCTATTCCCTATGAAACTTAGAATTTTATTCTTGAGCGGCTTACTTCAAATGCAAGCTCTTCCTCTAACGAAACGAACCACTCGTCGATCTTTCTCTTATATATGACTCTCTTAGGACTGATTGGCCTCTTTGGTATAGGCTGATATATCTAAATTTTCAATATTTCATATTTGAAATTATACTTTAGGCTGATTGGGATCGTGTGTGTGTTTTAGTTTTGCATTCAAGGCCTCCTCGATGTATCTTTCCCTTCTGAATCTGTTAGGGGAGGGCTTGGGAGGAGGTTCTTGTCTAGGCCGTGATCTTGCACGAAATTCGTTAACTTTTCCTGGAGGCTTCTCGCCCTTTATTGGACTCTATGGAAGGTAAATTGAGGAAAATGAGATGTTCTACGTTTGTGAAGTCCTTAACTGGCGATGATGTTTTCGAGTCCGACATCTACGCTCTGTTACAGGTAAAATAATTTTTTAAATAAAGTTATATGCAAATCTCGAAATAGTGCGGAGTCTCAATGACGAGACTATGAAGCGAGATCAGCTAAGAGTCCTTAGTCTATCGATTGAAGTTATTAGCTAGTCTTGAAGACAGGAGTTCTCAATAACACTCTAGCCTATGAGATAGAAGTCTTGAAGTACTTCGAAAGAAATTCATTTGACTTAATAAAATTTATCAAACAGAAAAATTCCTAAATCCGAGCTTATCGATCTTTGGATGTCCCTGAGTCCTTGATTTCAGGCTAGTTTAGGTTCCAGACACCCTCAGACAATATTGACTCAATAAAAATAATAATCTCGTAATATTCAGCTGAATGAAGCATCACCAATTTGATTATGATCTCTTTTCTTATCTCAGACTCATTATATAGAGTCAGTTGGAGTCATATTAGTTCTAGGTTGCGATTTCCCTCAATAAGGCTATTACAAATTTCTCTTGCCATAATTATTGTCCCAAGACAGTTCCTCAGCAAACTGTGCTAAGATTTGTTAAAAATTATACTTGAATCTGCCCTATGCATAGAGCAAGAAGACTCTAAGATCTCAAATTCTCCTATGAAAAAAGTATAATAGTCCTATCATAGCTAAGTCAGGTTAACTTCTGTGGATACAACAAGGTCTCAGGCACTTCTTTCTTCTTCAAAGAGTATATTGTTCCCTTTCTTTCCACTATTACAATCAAAGGGATTCTATTGGTTTCAATATAAAAAAGTGTTATTATAAAATGAAAGTCTGCTAATCTGTCTGACAAATAATCCACAATTTTGAACAATAGTGACCTCATCTCTTACAGATTGCATGAAAACTTGAAGGAAATGACCTTTTTGAGCTCTGATCAGAACAGCTTGAGGCTAGGATTGATTGACTCGCGTTCTTCTGTCGGTGCCTGATCAAGCTAACTCATGTCATTTTAATCATATAATTTCTGTCTCGGGCCTTTTTCAGCATCAGCCTTATCAACGACGAGGTGGCTGTTCATCACACCTCTTGTTTAGTGTAGGAAGTATTATCTGACTGATTAACATCGGATAATAATTAATTTAAAAACTTCTGAGATTCCAATGAGACCTCGCAGCAAGACTATCCAAGCCGACACAATCGATCAATATGTTAAAGAAGCCACAAGACAGACAGAGCATCGTCCTCGTCGCTCTGATGAGAGTGTTAAAGCCAAACACTACTTCCGTTCTCTCCAAAAAACCATAAAACTTTTCAAAGCTGGAGTCACAAATAACCTTGCTTCTATTCCAGAAGATGAGGAAATCAACTCCAATCCCTTCTTCTCAATGGAAGAAGAGTCCACACTACCTTTTTCTTTCGAAGAAGCGCCCAATGCAGCCATTGTCTCTGAAGAGATTGGCTCAAGTATGAGGGTAAAATGTGAAGAAAGTGACACTTAATAGCTGAAAATCGTTCTTTAATCCTTCCAAATTGCATCGAAAACCTTTCTTTATTTATACGTTTTCAATGGTATGCCTTTCAACATATGTTGTTTCAGTGTCTTTCTTATATAAATATGATTTACTTCTTATGAGTTTTATTCGGTTATGATATTTCTTTGACCCAGAGGCTTTCGTCCCTCACAGGAAAAAACTCTCTACCGTCTTTTAGAAGCGAAATATTCGAGTCCCGCCCAAACCATATTTAACTAAATTCAGTGATTGAATTGCCTAATCAACCTATGTCACTAATTTTTAATGATTTAATACCAAGATAATCCACAACCAAGAAAATGGTACAAGGAAAAACGCTCGTTTGTTCACAATTTAGGCAGAAGCCTTCGAATGTAATATTCTACTAGTTCTGGAGCTTTGTGGACAATTTTCCTTCTGAAAGCTCTTCTAAATGTACAGACAAAAATACATTGAATTGGTCATTTTCTTCCTGGAGACTGCGCTGAGTTGAGGCTTCAGCATCAATTTTTTTCTTATATTATGTTGATTTTTAGCCAAAATTTTTGTATTCTATCAACAGGTAGGACAGGGAAGTAATAAATCCTTGGATCTCTCAAGAATATCCTGTGACATATTGATATTCGGTTCTATTAATTGACTTAAACATGTTATATCCTTTACAATACTTCAAATTAATTTTAGACAATCGGAGGCTCATGTCTTAGTTCATCCAACCTTTCAAACAAACTTTCATGGATCAGGGACAATAAGAAAGCAAAGTCTCTGGGATTTCATGAGCTATTCGCTAAAGAGAAATTATTTATGTGATCCAGAGAACATACTCTGCATGTTATGAGAGGTGGAGTTGTGATTTTTGGCTGGATCGCTACAGACTTTTTTTAGAGTGGAAGAAACCTTTCTTAAAGCATTTCTTTGATATCTTAATAATGCTTCAATTAACGCTCAAATCATAAAATAAATTTATCTCATGAGGCCAAGAAGTACTACTATCGAAGCTGACTGTGTCGATGAGTTCATTGAAAAATCAAAAAATGTCCAAGCTCCAAGATCGAACTCAGCTCCTATAAAGAAAAGATCCCAAAAGGGGCTATACTCACATCTTCCTGACTTCAAAAAGACTTTGACTCCACTAAAAATTGTCAAAATGGCCTCTATAAAAGAACTTGATGGAGAAGACGAGTCACCATGCAGAATGCCATACAGAAACGCAATTTTAAATATTACGAGTCCACTACAACTAATAGTCAAGAGGACCAGCTCAATTGAGAGTGACACGAGAAAATCTCCCTTAATAAAGATCAAAGAATAGAGGTATAAATAGAATAAGTACTACTTGAAGTAAACCTACTACTTCTGAATGGCTTCCATAGCGAACTTCTTAAGTATAATGTGATATCTGGGAATATTGAACATTATTTTATTTGACATTTCTATATCATTTATGTGTATGTGGTCTTTTGGGTATTTCTTAGCCCACTTTTATACTGGATTTAACCGAAAGTAACTATCCCGAATTCGGTATTCTTCTTTAACCATGCCTACTCAACATATACCTTCCCTGATTTTTGTTAAATAAATTCCACTTGCCAATAAACCCATCAGAAAATTTCTCGATCTCAAAAAATTATCACTCAATAGAATAAAATATACAGAGGCTGCGAACTTTTATCAATATTTCTAAGTGTAAAAAGACATACCAACTGATCTTTCATGAACTAATCATCAAAGATTGTCCTGGTCTTTTCATAATTTCTTCAAACTCTGTTGCAGAGTCTATCTTCAGTCTTTAAATGCATATACTCCCATATCACACTCCTCAAATAATTCCAAAGCTTCTTAAAGAGTAGCTTTTTAACATTTTTGAAAATTTCTACAAAATTCCATTTTTCAATTGGGGAATTTTTTAAATACTTCTTTGAACTAAGCTACATCATCATTTGTCAAACTTCTAAGGTTGAAGCCGACATTCAGACCTTTTTTTTTCTCCATTTCACAAAGAACATCACTAATCAAACCCCTTTCTCATTAATTATCCTAGTAGCTAATTCTTCTGTATATATTTTGACATTAATTTCTCAGAGAATTAATTAAACCAAGTCTAAAATGGTTCCTTAATATAGTGTGGAATTAGAGAAAAGCGAGTTTAGAAGTTAAAAGTACAAGCCTCATATAACGAATAAAATCATACCAAAAGAATTGATAAAGAAAGTTATAATACATAAACAGATAAGATAGTCAATAGTATTATTTCCATATTTTACAGCCAGAACCTTTGGGTACAAAGGAATCTGAAGTTGGGAGTCCTTGACCGAAGCTTAACCTTTTCAGATGATAAAATTCTGTATAAAGTTCCGACAATTTTTCATTACAGAATCCCTCTTTGAGATTTTTTGTCTCAATTCCCAGGTGTAAGTTGCTCACATTTCCCAACTTTGGCAGATTTCGGATCAACTTCAGCATTAGATTCCTCGCCTGAGTATCAGTTCGCAAGTTCCTTAAGAAGAAGGTCCAGAAAAATGATAGATACTTGACCCTCAGCATGTATGCGAAGTCTTCAAGGAATGATGAAATTTCAGACTCTTCTTCGATTTTCACATAAAAATTTAAGCAAATTTCAGACAAAGCTGCTTTTCTTGAGGGGAGAGCTTCTAATACAGGTTTTACGAGCTCATATTCTACAGCTTGACTATTGACTTCTCTGCCAAGATGCTTTGCTGACAAATCAAGAAGATTTAGAGAGAATACTTCGAGCTTAGAATTTCTTTGAATCATCTCTGCAATATTGTTGAACCAGTTTCTTGTAAAAAGGGAAGTAATATTCGTAGAAAGGATCAGAGTCCTTAATTTGTTTAGCCTCAGCAAATCTGCAAGATCATAATCATAATCTTGGCTTTGGGTAGGGGACTGAGATTGATCTATGTAGAGTCCAAGTTGCAAGAATGAAAGGGATTGAAGCTTCCCAATAGCCTGCAAGATTGATTGCGCTGATTCTTTAGTATCTGGTATGCATTCCAATTTAATTGTACCCAGATTGCTAGTAAATATTAAGGGTGATGAATTATAAAAAGGCTTCTGGATGACTTTAGTCGCGGGTATTGAGAGGCTCTGTAATTTGGGTAATTTATCCAGAGAGCTGATTAGTTTCCATATGAGACTGGCATCTAGGAGTTTAGAGGACAAAAACTCTAAGCTTTTTAGATTCTTCATTTTTGCAAATTCGGCAAATAACATCTCGATTACAAGTGTGGCTGGCTGGTAAGTACTCAAGAAATTAAGGCCAAATTCTATTGACAAGTTTTCTAGTTGCTCTAGCTTTGAAAGGTGAAGGATTTTTACATTGTTGTTTGTTATCATGTTCGGCATGAACATATAATTTAATTTAAAGGTTCTCAGGCTGCTTGAGAGTCTGGATAAGGACTCATCAAATATTCTCGTATTCGACTGAAGAAGCAGGTAGTTGCTAAATTTGGAGATTTGACTGGAGTCAGATTTAAGAGCTGGCCAAAGCTCCAGGTATTTAAGCGGTTTACATGTCATTAAGTCAACGAAGTGAGAGAACTGATAATTTACATTCTTGGAATGTCCTGTAATCTGAACTTGCAAATTTTCGAGGACCATTAGATCTTTGAATAGTAGTTTGAGGTTTGTCAGTTCTGTGCCCATATCAAAGAGTACTTTCATGCCTAATGATAGGGTTTTTAGAGTGTAGTTGGGGGACTTGTTTTTATACAAGGAGTATGCGGTTCCTAGCATACTGAATTTTGTGACGAAGGTCTCTAATCGAAAAAATACTGTTCTGTAAATCATGAGAAGTATATTAGTTTCCTCTACTTCAGAGAAGATAGTGTCTTCCACATCATAATACACCTTTAGATGTTTCATTCTCTTCAAACTATGAAAATGCTTGACTGTCATAGGTATCATTTTATAATCCAGCTTTCCAGCTATCCTTCCAATCGCGTAGGGAAACATTATGCTCAAAGATTCAAGATAATTCGGATATCCTGAAACTCTTTCGGCGTGAATTTTCATTTTTTCTGTTACACCTTTGAGAGCTGCCACAACAATAGCTTGTGAGGCACTCTGAAGGAGTTCCTCAGGAATGCGGAATTGTTTTATTACTTTTCGAACATCTTTTCGATGGGTTGTGGCTCGCCTTGCTTTGAGATAATGCGCACGTGCATTGATCAGGTTGTCCCAACAGTATGACAATTTGATATTGTTTAAAACTCTCAATACCCATTTTTCTGAGTATATCAAATGCTTTGTTATAAATCGAAATCTACGTGAATATTTATAGAGCCTTATATTGTTTTCGATCAGGTCCCGCTTACTATCGATGAAGATTACCCTGGATAAGATTTTTCGTGTATTCATAAAGTGCAATAAATTTCTTTAAAATCTGTCAATTTTTTTAAATATAGAAATTTGTATATAACTCTTAATAAGGTCTCATTACTATGTAAAAAAACAGAGAAAACATATTGAAAACACACAATATTTAATTAGAGATTCTCATATAGAGCTTTGGGTACAAAAGAATACCTTTTATTCGGTATTGAAGTACTAAAACTCAGTCTTCTTAGGTGAAAAGAATCCTTGTTAAATTTTGTAATATATTCAGGGAAGAATTTCAACGCCTTCAGAAGCTTAAGGTCAAACCCTATGTTAAGATTTTCGCTTTTCAACAGGGTTAATTTGCCAAAGAGTTTATGGACTAGGCGTTTTTCATTATCAGGATCAGATGATTTGTTAGACAGATTTAGCATTAAAGACAGATATTCTAACTTCCTAAGCTTTGCAATTGCATCCAATAAAGTCATGAAATTCATTTCTTGATCGACTTCCACTAAAAAGTTGAAATGGATTTCTCTAATAAATTTGGAACTTCCTAAAGCTTTAACAACTGGAATGAGGAGTGAAAAAGGTATTGACTCCAAGTTTATTTCTTTGTCTTTGGATACTGCGAATGATTGAATCAAGTTTAAAGATACTATTTCCAGCTTAATATTGCGTTCAACCATGTCCCTGAATATGTTTGTGGTATTTGAACTAAAAAATCTGACAAAATTTGTTTTAAATATTATTATTTCTAAGGATTCAAGGATCCTCAAGCAATCAAGAAGCTGAAATTTCTCTGAAGGTACAAGAGAATGTTCAACATTGACATTAAACTGCAAGAGTCTGAGATTCCTTTTTGAACCAATAAATTTCATAATATCTTCACAAACGCTTTCTTTGGTAAAATTCCATGCTAATCTTAAGGTAGTTAGCCTATCATCTGAGGTATGCCCTATTAATGTTTCAGTCTCAGAATCATTATTAAGGCATGTAAAGCTCTTCATAATCTTACTAGATGAATGTATAAGGGCTAGAACTTGGCTATCATCCAATAATGAACTCGTCCGGAGCTCAAAACTCTCTAAATATTGCAATTTATTCATCTGGCTTATCAGAAAGTTTATAAATTGCTTAAACTGGTTAGATCTCACATCTTGATCAATATTGATAGAGAGTTCCTTCAAATTCACAAGATTAGAAAATTCCAAAAAGATTGGACTTTTTTGCTGAAAACTAAGGGGTTCATACACATAATTACACTTGAAGATCTTCAGACATCCTAATCGTGATAATAAAGCATTGAATTGTGTAGTATTAGCAGGCAGAATCAAATTTTGACTATTGCCTACACTCGTTAGGTTTGCTTTAAATGTAACAAGAAAGTCAAGGCTTTCTAGATGTGTTTGCTCAGCCAATAGGGCAAGAATGTGCTTGAATTGATAGTTCAGGTCATGCTTGCTTCCAAAAGCTTCTATTTTCAATTTTCGAAGACTCTTTAAGTCCATGAAAAAGTTTGCCAAAAGTTTTAGTTCTGTTCCCATATCAAAGTAGACCTGAAAGAAAATATTCAAGCTAGTTAAGGTGTGATTTGTTTGTTTTTTGAGAAGGGAGTCATAGGCACTTCCTAACAGGCTAAGTTTTAATGTCAAGTGGTTCAGCTGAGGAAACACATTGCGAAAAAAGAACCCTATCATGTCGATTTCAGCTTTTCGTAGGGCTATTACTTCTTCTATTTTATAATTCATGATCAATTCTTTCAAGCATTTGATTCTTATTACTTTGTGAAGATGCTGGGAGATTATATCATGTTCTCTTGAGGCTTGCATCCTGCCCATTTGGAAAGCCAGAGAGAAGGCAATTGAACTTGAATTTGACGGAAATCGTAGTCTTTCATAGGGGCGATCCTTGTTAATTACACTTCCCGCTTCTGAAAAAACAGAAGCTTGACTAAGAGATTGTAAGATTCCTTCAGGAAGTAATATATGCTTGGAAAAAGCCTTGACATCTTTGCGAATCATCCAACGATATCGGAGGTTCTTAAAAAATCTTCGAACACTAAACTCTGTGGAAATTCTGTAGACAAGACTTGCTTTTTGAGATAACTTGTTTATTTCAGTAGCGCCGAAGTCCGCCTTTTTGTGGATGACATGGAAATGCCAAGCATATTTAATATATCTTTTCGAAGAGCTATGAAAGTCTAATAGGCATTCAAGCTTTAATTGGGTTAACAACAAAGGTTGTATATTCATTGAAAATAAAAATTATTTACAAGAAAAAGCTCAAATTTATCATAAAGATTTAATTATTGACAATTCAGAACGAAGGATATATGGTAGGTAAGAAATGGTCTCGGACAAAACCAAACCTGTTCAAGTGATAGAAATCTTGACAGAAACTGATATATTCTTTCGAGCAAATACCTAATGTCTTTATACTTTGATAATTCAATCCTAAATGTGGATTCTACATCCTTCGTAAACAATGAGCCTGTTTACAGAATCTCTGCACTCTCTTTGGATTATTCTTATTTTGATTCTGAACAGACTTTTTATTGATAAGTTAGAAAAGATTCACACACGATATGCATCTCAAGGATTTTCAGAATTTTGATATTAAACTTCCCATTTAAGTTATACTCTGTACTCAGGACTACAGTAAGTATGTTTAGCTATCATATTATCCTGGGTTGGAATCCAGGTCCCAAAACCAACTCTTTTCAAATGATAAAAATTTCGACAGAAATTAGCATATTCGTTCGAGAAAAACTCTAATCTCTTTAAACATCCATAATCCAATCCTAAATGTAGATTCTCTATCCTTTGTAGACAATGAGCCTTGCTAAAGAATCTCTGTACAAGCTTGAGATTATTTTTATTCAGGTCCTGAACTGACGTGGAATTGACAAGCTGGAAGCAAGTCAAAAAAAGTGAAAGGTATTTCAAGGATTTTTTCATAGCCAAAACAGCTAAAAGTGAATCCAGATTGGATTCTTCCTCAATTTGAATATTGAAATTCAGAAACATCTCCTCTAAGGATTCAATCTTATAGCATAAATAATATAAAAGTCCTTTGATAGTCTCAAAATTAACAGAATATGATTTTATCTCTTTGAGATTTTTGGTAGGAGTAAATAGAGATAGGGAAAGAGCTTCAAGTTGAGCTGAATTCTCTACAATCCTTTTTATTGAATCCATACCCTCAAAACTAAAAAATTCTTCATTATCTGATGAAAATTTGAAAGACTTCAAGTTTGATAATTCTGCCAAAGGATCCAAATTAAGCTTAACTCCTCTATCTGAATGCACTAATGAAAACATTGGCCGAATCTCCAGATGGGTTAGCCCTTGACAATTTCTAATATAATCAAATATATCCTTTGTCTTTTCTTCATCTGTAAACATCCAAGCACAAGAAAGAGAACTGAGGGTTATGGGGTCTCCTTTGATCCTATCCCTAATATTAAAATCATGATCATTTGAGCTTAAGATATTCAATTGCTCTAAACGATTTCTTAATAGCGAAACAATCTGAAAAAGCTCACTATCTGTCAAATATCTGCTACTCACAAAAATGAATTGCCTGAGACTGTTGATAGCAGATATTTCTGTTGTGAGAGAATAGAGCAACATTTGATTCACTTCTGAATTATGATGGAAGTTAAAGTTCAGTTTCAATCTCACCAGACTTTGTAACTTGGAAAATCTAAAATACTCAAAGCTATTATTATTATGGAACAAGTCATAAGGAGCAAACTCATATGTAAGCTCAAGATTTCTGAGTCGTGTGTAAGCCTCCAGTCTATTATTCCAAATTGTGAGATTCTTAGATAAAATTGGATATCCTGTCAATTCTTGGCTTTTCTTCATGGTCGACCTTAGGTTTGGTATAAATTTGAGGGTTTCAAGTTTCTGCTCGGTTGTCAAATCGACTAGGTTAGAGAATTGATAGTTTATGTCAGTAGATTCTCCAGAGAACTCCAATTTTAGCACAGACAGGTTTGTTAGTGCAGAAAATAGTTTCTTTAGATTTTGCAGTTCTTGACCCATGTCAAATATTACTACAAATGTTAGACCCAAAATCCTTAATTTATTGAATGAGGGTTTTCTATGCAGCATTGAATAAGCAGTACCCAGTCGACAGTTTCTGGATTCATATTGCTCTAGTTTAGGGAAGATTCTTTTTAAAAAGAAATCATAGCAAGGCAACATGTCTAGACCATTGTTAGGTTGATCTATGTCATGATCAGTAATTATCTTCTTTATTCTTGGTAATTCGGAAAATTCTTGAAGACTTTTTATAGTAATTTCAAATGATGTTCCACCAAAGAGTCGATTCGCAGGGATCTTTAAAAAAAGTGAAAGAGATTCACAAGACATTGGTATTGATCTTAGGGTATGTGGTTTATCCTTCACTATAAACCTCTTAGAAAGGCTTATAACAGTGGCCTGACTTAAATTTTTGAAAAATCCTTCTGACAGAAGCACTTGTTTTATAAAAACTCGGATATCTTTCCTTTGTGAAAGGTGTCGCCTTGAAGCCCTGAATCCCAAGACCATTTTGACTAAACTTATGTAAACCCGGATAATTTTAAATCTTTTCATGAGTTTTAGGAAGCTTCTTTCAGGATATATTTCAAATCGAGCAGAAATATAGACCTCTGAACTATATTTTGAGTGGAGTTTCAGATACCTATTGAACTCGTATTCATTTTCGATTGAAATTCTCCAACATAAGGGAGAATTCATTTTAGCATCAAATAACTAAAATTATTGATTTTGTTTTTATTGACTTACAAAGTTTTCATAAGTTTAATCCTAGAATCTGACGTTAATTTAGTAAATATGGTGTAGACATCAATTTCTTTCAATTAGATATTTACAAGAAAGAAGTTTTAAACTTAAAAAGATTATTGACTATATTCAGGACTACAGTATGTATGTTTAGCTATGAAATTATCCCGGGTTGGAACAAAGACCCCAAAACCAACCCTTCTTAAGTGATAGAAATTGTGACAGAAATCAACATATTCCTTCAAGAAGAAGCCTGAATTCTTTAGACATTTATAATCCAGACCTAGATGTAAATTCTCTATTCTTGGAAGACAATGAGCTTTTCCAAAGAATTGCTGTACAAGTTTGAAGCTTTCCTCATTTGGCTTCTGAGTTTGTGGCGAATTCTTTAATTGGAAACAGGACAGGAAAAGAGATAAGTATTTCAAAGATTTCTTCTTGGCCAAAATAGTCAAGAGAGAATCTAAGTTGGACTCATTGTCAATCTGAATAGTGAAATTCAAAAATAACTCTCTTAAAGATTCCCTTTGGTGGCATAGATGGTTCAAAAGTCCTTGGATGAACTCATATTTGAGAGGACAGGATTTTATTTCTTTAGGATTTTTGATTGTATTGAAGAGGGTAAGGGAGAGAGTTTCTAGATTTTGTGAAGATTCTGAAATCTTCTTTATGGATTCAATGGCTTCAGTGTTAAACAATGATTCATTGTCTGATGAAAATTTGAAGGATTTCAAATTTGATAAATTAGTTAGGGAATTCAAATGATTCCTGCTTGTATTAGAGTTCATTTTTGAAAATATGACTCTTATTTCTAGCTGTGCTACCATTTGACATGTACTAATATACTCAAAGACTGTTTGAGTCTTTTCTTCATCGGTAAAAATCCACCCAAGAGTTAGTGAACTAAGTACATTTGGTTCTCCTTTGAAGAAATCATTGGAGTTAATATCATAGTCATTTCCAGTCAAAATATTCAGGTTCTCCAAAGAACTATTTCCCAGCATTTGCAGTATTTGGGTGAGCTCAACATCGGTTAAATAATTATTACTGATTAAGATGAATTCTCTTAATTTCTTAACGAAAGATATCTCACTTGCGACTGAATAAAGAAGCTTCTGATTAACTTCTGAATTATGATGGAAGTTAAAAAGCAGCTTCAATCTCTCCAGACTTTGTAGCTTTGAAAATCTGAAATACTCAAAGCTATTATTATTATGGAACAAGCCATAAGGAGCAAACTCATATGTTAGCTCAAGATTTCTGAGTCGTGTATAAGCCTGCAGTCTATTATTCCAATTTGCCAGATTTTTTGATAGAATGGAATATCCTGTCAATTCTTGACTCTTCTTCATAGTGGACCTCAAATCATGGATGAATTTAAGGCTTTCTATCTTCTGCTCAGTCGTCAAGTTAACTAGTTCAGTGAACTGATAGTTTATGTTAGAAGCATCTCCTGAGAATTCTAATTTTAGAACAGAAAGATTTATCATAGTAGCTATAAGATGTCTTAGATCTCGCAGTTCTTGGCCCATGTCAAAGATTATTCGAAACACGAGACCAAGAATCCTTAATTTTTCGAGCTTAGGCTTCCTATCTAACAGAGCAAAAGCAGTCCCCAGCCTATAGTTCTGGCCCTCATAATGCTCAAGCCTAGGAAGTATTCTTTTCAAAAAGAAAACAAAGCATTGCATGAGATCCAAGCCATCACTCAGATCATTTACTTTGTAGTTAGACACTAATTTCTTCAATCTGGGCAGTTCTGAGATCTCGTGCAAAGTTTTTAGGGTTGCTGACACTTGTGTAGCTCCAATGAGTCTCGTAGTGGAGAAACTTAACGAAATTGAATACGATTCACAAGAAATAGGAATTGATTTTCGAGTATGAGGCTTATCTTGCAAGATCATCTGCTTAGAGCGATTGATAATCGCTGCCTGACTAAGATTCTGGAAAAAACCTTCTGTTAGGATCAAGTCTTTTTTGAAACACCGAAGGTCTTTTCGATGAGATTGATGTCTTCGTGCAACATAGAATCCCACACATACTTTTATTATTCCTGTATAACATCTCATTATTTTAAGGTTTTTCAGGATCCTCATCATTCTTCTTTCATTATAATCGAGAAATCGAGTAGAACCATAGGCTGCTGCACAGTATTTTGGATAAACTTTAAGGATCTGTTTAACTTCGTAGTCATTTTCGAAGGAATATCTCCAGCATAAAGGGGAGTTCATTTTTTTCATATATGAAATTATTTTGCTTTTATTTGTCTGCTTATTCGGATCTAACATGTAAATTACTATATTTCCATATGATAGAATCCCCTTTAGCCCAGTTTGATCTTTCCTTAAACTCTATTGAGAAGTATTGCTCAAGAAACTGAAACTTAGGCCTCATACTTACACAAACTTATTGAAAAAAGAGAAAAATATACATCAAGTTCTATTAAATAATGTTTTAGAGAGATAAGAATCCTCGGTCGGAAGGCTCAATTCGAAGTTGATTTTCTCAAGATGATATATATTCGCTAAGATTTCGTTGATCCTCGAAAGAAAAACCTTCGAATGTTTCAGATTATTAAAATCAATTCCAATATGCAAATTTTGAATCTTGCCAAGCTTGCGAATCTCCCTCAAAATCGCTAGGAGAATAATAGACTCAAATGGAGTGGTTGAGTTCTTTTGAAAGACTGCAATGAAAAATGACAGATACTTGATTCTCACGTCCTGTACCTGACAGATCATATTCTCAAAGACTCTCTTGTCTTCAACAATCAGAGTGAAGTTGACCTCCAATTTATGGAAACTTCTACAATAGATCTTCTCAAATAATAGGTTGGCTTCTTCCAGTTTAACACAATGAGGGTGTATTGCTAGACCATTCTTACGATCAAACGAACATACTAAATTGATTGAGAATATTTCGAGTGCTGAATTTCTCTTGATTAGGTTGCCGAGACTAAGGAAATTATCAGCATTGAAAAGGTTAGGATTGTTAGTGTATAACTTAAATGCCTTTAAATAGTTCAGCTCTTTCAAAGAAAAGAGCTGAGTACTATATAGATTAGCTTCCTTGTAGTCTATACACAAGCTCAGAGAATTTAACAGTAACTGGCTTTCAAGAAATTGAACTATTTTCTCTAAGTTCTCATTGCTTGTACACTTGAACATCAGTGTAAGCTCTTCCAGCCCTCTTCTAGTCGATCGAGTTGTAAAGGAAATATTCTCTTGCAGATTGCTTAGATGTTTAGTGTAGATCATTATAGTTTTAAGTTTGAAGCAGTTTGACAGGGAGTTAATAATTTGTAGGACTTCATAGTCTATTAATAAATCTCCAGTCAAAAAGGTAAATTTTTTGAGGTTTTGAAGTTGGGATGTTTCCCTGAAAATGAACGGTAAAATGGTTTTTCTTTCTTCAGAATTTTGCCCCTTACATGGTCTCACAATACTTAGATTCTCCAAAGATTTCAGTCTACTAAATTCTAGATAATATGGTCCTTTCCTAAAGGAGTCATAAGGCGCATAATCATAGAGCACTTGAAATTCTCTGAGACATTCTAATTTTGATAGAGTTGAATTAAGACAATTTATGTTTCTTGGTAAAATTGACAGGACACAAAAATTGTCAATAGAATGGCTATTGTCTTGCTTTACTACAGGGATGAAATGCAACAATTCGAGGTTTTGTAGGGTCAGAAGTTCAACTATTTTTTGGAATTGATAATTAATATCAATTTTATTCCCAGAAAACTCAAGTTTCAACTGCTTTAAATGTATCATTACTGATAAGAAAGATTTTAGGTTAGTCAATTCTTGTCCCAGGTCAAACATGACCTTGAAGCAAAGATTAAGGCTTTTGATTGACAAATGTGAAGGCTTTCCAGCCAGCATAGCATATGCCGTCCCAAGATAATTAAACTTGCATGCAAAATGTTCAATCTTTTCAAACTTTCTTGGCAAAAATATCTTCAAAACTTGGGCTTCTTCAAGCAATCCAAAGGAGTTCTCTTCAACTTGAAAATTTAGGACGAGTTCTTTCAGGTATGGCAAGTGAGTCATTTCTTTGATTGCTCGTAGTATAGCCCTAGCATCATACCTCCCAAATAGCCTTCCAACTGTGAAGGGCAGGCTTATCTCTAATCCTTTTGCAAGATAAGGAATATATCTGCATTTCTTACAGGGATCATTGTTTATAATGAATTTTGTAAGAGAAAGAAGAGTGGCTTGACTGTAATTCTGAGACATTTCTTCAGGAAAAAGCATTTTTGTGTTGACTTTGCGTACATCTTTTCTAAAACCAAAGGAACGCCTCAACTCAGTTGAGTAATTCGTTATTTTCATAATGCGGTTGCTTGTGTAAGCCAGTTTACATCTTCGGAAAATTTTGCTGACAACTCTGTGCTTAAATTTAAAATGCTGAGATGATATGCTCATATTTCTAGCATACTTTATGAATCTGATATTATTCCTAGTAGTTTGGCTTTCAAGCTCTAGAAATACTTCAGACAGGTAAAAAGTGTGTGCCATCTAGTTTTCAGATAATTATTTAGACTTAAATTTTCTTGCCATGGGCAAATTCAAATTTGGAAAATTTGATAAGATAGATTCAGATAATAAGGATAAGATAGATACATTGTATGTTAAGCTACGAGAATTTTGCTATTCAGAAGACAGAGAAAAAAAATATCTATTTCTTTGTATCAAGTCTTTTGACCATAACATTGATGCTAGGTAGGTCAGGGCATCTTCTAACAATCGCCCTCTTTGGTGCCAATAACTCAAAATGTTCCCCATCAATTTCAAAATGGGTCTGGAGAGGATCCTCAGTAGACTCACTTCTCTTGAAATTAACCACAACTGGACCTGAGGTTTGCCAGAGACGATTTGACATTCCCGTAGATAGTGCAGCAACGCCTCTAAAACCTAAGATTTCTAATATCCCATCATGAAAGTTTTGTGGGGCAAAATTCTTATATTTTTCTCCTTTTTCATTTGTCGATCCATACCTTGCCCTTTTGGAATCCCAAATGTCCTTCCCTCCTGCGTAGTGTGGAATATTCAGGAATAATAATACATGAAGATGGTCTTTGATGTAGATATCCCTACATGTTGTACTTGCTGGTTCTTTCTTTAATTTCTTTGCCTTCACAGGGTGGATTATAAACTCCCCTTTTTCCCGAAGCATAGTTTCCTTGTTGCTTTGAATAATACTCTCTGATTCGGGGTCCTTAAAGCTCTCAATACTAGTAATAAAGTCAGTGATCTTTGAGTTATGAGTAAATGATTTTTTAATGCCTTTCCAGAGATAAGTGAGGCCATTCTTGATTCTGGACTTACTTCGATGTTTCTCAAATTCATACCCCACTGCAGCGTCAAATCCCAAACTAAAATAATTGCTCATTTTGCGACGAAATGTTAGTATTTTGCGCTCGACCCCTTTTTCATCAATATTCATCAGGTACCTAGTTTCGTGCCTATTCTTATCAGTCATTACGACTTGGCGAACCCCTCCTTCATCATAACACTCTATAGTAACATCCCAAAGATCAAAAGGTTCTATATTAGAAATTACCCAATCAGAAATTAGACCCTTTAGTCCTCCAAGGAACCTGCCTGAAATCAGATCAGACTTGACTTTTCCCCAGCCCAGCGTCCTTGAGATGTGATTACCGGTCCCGAGAGGTATCGTCCCCAGTACAATTTTATCAATAGGAACCTTATGTTTTTGCATTTCGTCTACTACCCACATAGTGGTCCCATCTCCTCCACCACAAGCGACTCTGACTTCATTCTGGCCTCTTTCTATTTCTTCCTTTAAGGCCTTCATCCCCCTATCTTTAGACTTTGAGTCCCATAAGTCATATATGTGTAGCTCAGCGTCACACCCATGAGGCTTGAAATATGAAAAAATCATCGTTTCCACACCTAACTCATTGAGTTCAGCACCCTTGTTAGACCCACTTTTTGGGTTGGCAAATATAAAGAAACAAAACTTTCTTGGATTTCCTTCATTTATTGACAATTCATTCTGGTTGGAGGTATCAGGCTCTGGTTGGGCCTGGCTTCTATCATGATTGATATTTGAAGAGTGTTTGGTTGGACTATCCATTTCAAAAGTTGAGCTTTATTCTTATTATTGTTTTAGATTTTCTCCTAGACTAAGAAATAGAATAGAAATTTCTATTTTAAGTTGTGAGAGTATCTTTCTCGCAGATTTAGTCACAGAGGGATCCTCCAAGATAAAAACACAGCAATCATGAAAGTGCCTTGTAATAATAAACATTACGAGAACTTTTAACCAGGGAACTATTAATATATAGGCTAAAAAAATATTAGCTTGAGAGCAGAGGATAATATTCTCTCTTCCGATCTCAATTAAAGTGTCAATTTTCAATAAATCAAGAAGACTTATTTTCAAATTACAAAATAAAGAGGTATAAGAAACAAAGTTTTAAATACAAAGATCATGGATTAATCATCCAAATAACTTTTTGTCGATGGAAAACTTATACTATTAAAATATAATTGTTTTATCAGTCTCGTAAAATCCTCCATACTGACCGGTTTCTTCAGGAATCCATCAGCTTGAATTTCTCCACACTTATCAACACATTCTTTAATCTCAGAGTCAGCGCAATTTCCGCTTATCATTATAAGAATACAGGGCTGTAAGCCCTTTGCTTGCTCATATGTTCTTATTTTATTAGCAGCTGTTTTCCCATCCATCTTCGGCATATAAATATCCATTGTCACAATTTTAGGTTGTTTGCCCATTGAACATAATCTTTTATAAGTTTCTACAGCCTGCTCCCCATCATAAGCCACAGCATCAGCATTCACATAAAGCTTTCTTAAGTAATTCTGCAAGACTGTAATATTAAAGTTCACGTCATCCACAATTAAGGCTGATACACCCAGATCCTTGAATGTCCCTGTGGGGCTAGAGGCTAAAAAGCTGGAACCCCTAGGCTCGATTACAACTTCAGCAGGAAGACATACTACAAATGAGGATCCTTTATCCTCGTGACTATAGCCCCGAATATCCCCTCCCATTTTCTTGCAGAGAATTTTCGTGATAAATAAGCCCAAGCCAGTTCCAAGCTTATTTTTCGAAATATTCTCGGAAAGGTTCTCAAACCTCTTGAAAAGATTTTCCAGATCTGCTGCCTTTATTCCCTTTCCTGTGTCAGTGACGCTTATCTTCAGCACTCCACGAAGCGAATCTCCTTCAATACCAATATCTATCGTCTTATAGTGTTTAGTATTGATGCCCAATATTTCTATATCCTCATTTAAATGAGAACAAGCCTTCTCCTTCTCGTAGATGGCTTCATCTTCTCCGAAGGGGCGTGGCTCAAAGCATTCATCAGTGACTGCATTCCAATTTGGAACCCAGTCCACCTTCATTTCTACTGTTCCTTTCCCTGTAAACTTCGCGGAATTGATTATCAAGTTGAGTATAATTTGGGTCAATCTATAGTGATCGATCTTGAGTGTTCTTGGAATCCTCTTGGAAATAATAAGGCTTCCTCCTAATTGCTTCTTTTTAAGAATTTCTGAAGAGATGTTCCATATCTTCTTAATTGTACGGTATATCTTGATGTTACTCATATTGATCTCCAGCTCATTGACTTCGGCTTTTCCTGAGTCAAGAATATTGTTGATCAAGTGTAGGAGAATTTCTCCACTGAGTTTTGAATTTTCTAGGCAATTTTTTAATTCCTTTGGGTCTGTCTCGCCGATGGCAATCTGAATATTCCCGATCATACTATTCACAAGGTTTCTAAGCTCATGAGAGAATCCAAGAAGGAATTGCTTCATTTTCTCGGACTTCTCTTCCTGAGCCTTTTTAACCTGTGCTAAGGAGGACTTTAACGAACCGAAAACAAATGACACACAGGCTAGATTGAGTGCTATCCCAAATAGAGTTGCTTCTATGACTCGTCCATGGAGTTCTCTGTGGTTTGTGAAATCGTCCAGCATTTCCATTAATGAAAAGCTGTGTTTGTATTTGATCAGCAACACTTGAAACATAGCAGAACAAATGGCAAATTTCCTGCTTTCGGTTACGTAAAGCAGGTAAACGGGCAGAATACTGGAAAAGAACAAAGACATAACTACTCCATTGAGGTGTGTAAATGAAAGTAGATTGACATAGACTGTGGCGATTAAACAATAGAGGGTCTTGAAAATCTTCAAGTGGTTTCTGCATGTTAACAACAGAAGAATGACAGTACACAGGCAATAAGTGAGTGTCGAGATTCTATCCCTTGGTAAATAGCCATATTTATATAAAGCAACCAGAAGGCTGACAGGGATTAGGGAAGCATGAACTATAAGCAATCCACGGTTTTTTCTAAGCTGGAAGGCCCTCTCAGATTCATTTTGAAACAGCGATGCGCTAGGCTCACAGAGACGGTCAATAGAAGAGATAAGTTTGTTCATCAGTTAGAATAATATTTAAAAAATAAATTAATTTGGCCTAATAATCCTGAGCATGATTATAAGTCAGTAAATTAAAAAATCCGCTTCTCACATTGTGTAAAAAAGTTTACCAGAATATCCTAATTCGAGTTTTTTTCTTTTGGTCCAACAAATTAACAACTTGAGAGCTGCTTGACACCTTAGCTTCAGTACTTGGTAACTAATGCATAATTTTTAAGAAAGGAATCTGCCCCAAGAACAATAAAATACGGATATCTAAACTTATGCTATATAATTAAAAAGGAGATCGTAAGTATTCAAAGATACTATATCATAAACTTCATCAAATCAACACCAAAAAGACTAAAGGAGTATTTTATTGTGCCACACAAGTTCTGACAACCCGAGACAATTCCTCCATAGTCACAGGCTTTTTCAAGAAAGCATCAGCTGCTATCTCCCCATTCTTATTTGTACAATCATGAATTTCCGAAACACTGCAGTTCCCACTTATAACAAGCAACAGACATGGATTTAAGTGATGAACCTTTTCATATTCTCTGATCTTTTTGGCTGCAGTTTTACCATCCATGACTGGCATATAGATATCCATCGTGACTATGTTAGGCTGTCTCCCTTGGTTGCATAGTTGAATATACTTTTTCACTGCATCAGCACCATCCTTGGCAACTTCAGCAACTCCAATCGACATCTTAGTCAGAAAATTACTGATAACCATGATGTTGAAGTCCTCATCGTCAACAACCATGGCCTTTAATTCTCTTTGTGCTAAGATTTCGCCTACTCCCACTGTGTCAATTCCTGGTTGACTTGGATTGTTAATTACATCTGCAGGTATGCAAACAATAAATGAAGAGCCTACACCCTGTTTGCTATACGCCCTTAAGTCCCCACCCATCCTAAGACACAAAGTCTTAGAGATGAAAAGTCCCAAGCCGGCTCCCAATTTTCTTGAGTGGGTATCAGATGAAACTTGGGTAAATTTTTCGAATAATTTTTTCAGCCCCTCTTTTGAAATTCCTATCCCTGTATCAGTCACACTGACTTTAAGGATACCATAGCTGTTCCCAGTTGAAACTCCTATACGACTTGTCTTGTATGTTTTTGTCTCAACTCCCAAGATTTCTGCCTTCCCGGAAAGCCGAGCACAGGCACTATTTTTCTCATATACTCCCTCATCTTCCGCAAAGGGCTCGGGCAAGAAGCATTCCTCATCTACGAGATCCTTTCCATCTATCCAATCAACTGCCACTTCTATAGTACCCCTATGGGTAAATTTTATCGCATTACTCACTAAATTAAGGATGATTTGAGTAAGTCTGTAGCTGTCAATAACAAGATTCTTAGGTATTGTCTTGGAAATTGTTAGGCTTCCAACAAGGGATCGTCGCTTAATTAGTTCAGAACAGACATTCCAGATCTTTTTGAATGAATCATAGATCCTTGAATTAGTGGGAGTGATCTCTAATTCCCCGACTTCGACCTTCCCTGAGTCTAGGATGTTGTTTATTAGGTGTAATAGGACCTCGCTACAGACTGAGGCATTTTGCAGATAGGACGAAATTTTATGGTTTGAATTTTCGGATATCGCTATTTCAATATTCCCAGTCATGCTGTTAATGAGGTTTCGAATTTCGTGAGAAAAGCTGAGAAGGAATAGCTTCTGTTTCTCGAATTTCGATTTCTCTGCTTCGTAGATGCGTTTTATTTGCTCAATATTCGTCCTATTGAGCATGTAAACACACAAAATATTGACAATGACACTCAAAGATTTCAGGTATGAAAACTTATGCACAAATTGTTCAGTTGGCATGCTATTAATTAGCTCCACCATGAATTGCTTGCAAAAGAGGTGTATAGAGCCTAATTGTATAAGTCCAGAAATCATAAAGCAAGCCTTGCTGTCTGTCATGAATAAAGTGTAGACTGGAATGATTGCCGTGACTGTCCAGTTCATAAATACTGCATTTTTGTCAATAAGCAGCAGAAAAGGTCCTAAAAAAGCCAGAGACAGTGTGTAAGTAATCTTGAAGATGTGTAGATATGATCGGCAGGTGAGCAAGAACACACCCAGATTAAAGACAGTATGCAGGGCTATTAAGATCTGGTATATGGTAACAGGGGTGGGAGCCATTAAAAGAAAAAAGGAGTAAATTACAAGAAATGCAATCTTGAGTGCTAGAATCGTTTTATTTTTGTATGCTTGTAAGGATCTTTGAATATCTGATGGATATGCGCTTGGATTCAGCTCGCAGATTTGATGAATTAGATGTGATACTGCTTTCATCCTAAAGAACAAGTTCACTGATTTATGAGATTTTAATTATTATTTTCCCAGTATAGAAAATTTATCAACTTCGCAGGATAATTTCAATCCTGACCCTAAAAGGCTATGAACATCAGAGTATCTTCTTTGATAACCTTGAATCTTCTTGAGAAAAGATTTGTGGAAAAGTCTATTTGGAAGGTAAGCCATGTAAACAGTAAGCTATGGTCGAGCCTAATAAAATTAAACCTTGATATACTATAGAAAGTGGCCTGGCAAATTGTTTACAAGGAATTATTCTTCAAAAGACTTTCATTAAGGATGATGCTCATTATGGATGGTCTGATATCCCACAGGATGAACAGTTGGCAACAAGAGATTATTCTCTAGTAAGACTGAGGCAATTAAGGTGTATTTTAGTCACTGGTAATAATGGGAGTGGTTGTGAGCCCTGTATAGTTAATTTAGGGACAAATTTGATTAAAATATTAACAAATATTACTGTTCGTACATCTCACGCAGGTTCTAGACAGTCTAAGAAAAGAAAGAGAATATATATGATATAGAGAAATAATTAGAGAAGGTGGCTGGGCTTATACGATGAACATTCTACACAGCAAAGTTAATTTCTATTGAAGATCGACTCTCTTTTTTCTGTAAGTTCAATATCCCTCTAGTTAGAGTGCTTAAGGAATTAATAGGAAGATCTTCGTCCTCATCAATACTGAAATTACTTTCTCTTTTTCTGCAGATCTCTTCAAAGCAATCTTCAAAATCATATAATAAGTCAGTCTGTTGGGCAACAAAATATTCTCTAACAACAGGAATCGCTGGCCCAGCTGAGTACATCTTAGTCAAAAAGCGCCAGATTGTAGCATTGACCTCCTGAAATTCATTTGCCTTAAGTTTCCCATTTTGAATTTTGAGTTGAATTTCTTTATTGCTTAAAGTTTCAGGAGGATCACGAGTGTCCTTTCTCAGATAGGACCACACTTTCTCCATCTCTTCCTGACTCACCAGAAAGTATAAATCTGTCTGGTCATTCTCATGTTTCTTAAGGAATTCAAGTTCTTTCTCTCTTCTTTTTGCCAAAACAGATTTTTTGATATTCTCAAGAATCCAAGGAGCGGCTGTGAGAAAAGATTTTGTGGAGACCTCACCCTCAGTAAGGACAAGAACATAGGAGTTTTCATTCTTTGGCATAGGGACTTCAGGTCCACCTCCATACATGCAGATAAGGAATCTCCAGAGAAATTCGTTGACAGCTACCATGGTTGTTGTAGGGAAAATAACTCCTTGGAAAATTTCATCATTAGTGATCTCACCAGGCATTCTAAGTGTCTCCCCGGACAAGTATTTTCTGTATTTATTGAACCACTTTCCATCAATGAGGTACTTGTTTTCAGACTCGCATTCAACAAGTTTCTGGACATAGAGAAACTCTAAGGTCCTCTTTTGCTTACAGTTGAGTGACTTGAAATCACTAACAATTGTATTAAGTTCATAGGTGTTGGTCTCTGTAGGAACAGACCTGAAAATGCTCTTTAATTTCGCAGAAGGAGTTTTCTCTTTCTTAAATCTATGAAGCGCCTTGGTGATGTTCTTAAGCTTCTCAAAGCGCTTGAATGCCAAGGGTTTGTCTTGTTCTATGCCATCCCCACCACTTTTGTTTCTGTTAGTTGTGAGGTTGTCGGAACCTATATTGGAACTGGATTTAGGGAATTCAAGGTTAGATGTAGGGAATTCAGCTAGGCTCTTTGGGGTGGAGTTTGAACGACTGGACTTTTTCTTGGAAGAAGAGCATGACAGTTTTCTAAGAAATGTGCTCATGAGCTAGGAAGAAAGAGAAGTGAACTATTAGGGAAATTATCAATTATAGTGCTGGGTTTAATATGGCCAATATGTGCCCAGGCTTTAACTATTTGGACCTTTAAATTCGCTCAGAGGCTAATTCTCTCTTTGTAATTATGTAAATTAAACTCTATATTCATATTTAATCTATTGCTGATGAAGAAAAACCGTCTTTCATACCAAAAATAGTGCCTAAGAGATACAGGAATTAGATCCAGGCAGGCAAGTTACTTTCGATTATGATATACTATAACTATAATTTACTCAGAGTACGACAGCACAAGAATATAAAAGTTACTAGCTATAATAAGACACAAAAGAATATAGTCTTCTAGAACGATTTATCTATAGGATAGTTGGTCTTTACATTGGGCATTTGAACCGATCAAAGATGATTGGGTGACTCAATTGATACTTTTCTATGATTCAATGCAGCAAGGTTCCCAAATGTAAAATGTTCCTTCGGTGGACTTTTCTTCAAAATTCCTGGGGTGACCCCACCAGTTGCTTTTTTATCACGCTCTAGGCCTGGAATATGCACAGTATTACTCTTTTTCGTGGGAGAGTTCTTGCTGTTAAGAGTGGTAGGACTTAGCTCGTTTTTCACATAATCAGAAAATTTGGTTTTTGGTGTCATCGCAGATTTTTTAATGTTATTTTTAGTACTAATAGATCCCAGACTCGTTGTTTTATTGATGTTAGTCTGAGAACCAAGTCTTGTTAGGCTAGGCACAAGGTCACTGCTTCTTGGAGTATTCGAAGGAATAGGAATAATAAGCTTGGTTGGTTCATGCACTTCTTCAATTTTGAATCCCAAGAGTTTCCTTAGATCAGTAGACAGTTTTTCAGGGTCAATGTTAAGCTCTGGTAAATTTGTTCTCTCTCTACGTATGGAAATCTCCTCGCTCCAGGTTTCAAAATGTTTTACTACTGTTGAATTCTTGGTATCGAAATTTATTTTCTTGATTGCAACATCAGGAGAGGCATTGTAAAGCTTCACAAAAAATTCCCAGATATATTCATTAACCCATTCTACTCCTGACCAGTCCTCTCTTAATGCTTGCTCTCTTATGTGTTCATTGTAAAGCACATCAGGAACTTTTATAGTTGGGGATGTAAGGTACTTTATATAGTTCTTATACCAGTCAGCATCTAAAGCAAACTTTAGTTCAGTATCCAGTGATTTATGTTCATTTAGGAATTTCAACTCCATTTCTTGTCGTTTAGTTGGTGCTTGGGAGAGTATTTCAGTAATTTTCCAAGGAGGGGATGCCAAATATGCCTTAGTAGAGGGGCGCATATCCACAAGCATCCATTTTTCTAGGTTTTCTTTGCCTGCTGGGTTGTTCTTATTATACGAAATAGCTCTCATGGCACCGTAGATGAGAGAAAAATAATTCCAAAGGTACTTATTCACAGTAAATATTATAGTATCTCCTTTAATTATTTCCTTATTAAGTGATGAGTTAACAATGGGACCAGGAAGCTCCTCTGTCTCAGAGGTCATATATGAAACATATTTCTGGATCCATTCTGAGTCTATCAAATAACGAATATCAGAATCGAATTCCATGAGCTGAGATATCAATGTGTATTCTAGGGCTCTTCTGTCTTCTCCCGTTAACTTTTCAAGCGTTGTGACTATCAGTTCTACTTCTGGGCTCGATCCATGATCTTTACCTGACTCAAAGATTATTTTTAATCCTTTTTCTTCTTTTTCTTGAACTCCTTTGTATTTGTTGGGATCAGCTTGGAACGAAGATGGTCCTTTGGTGTCCATTGAGTTGAGTTTGATCTTAGTAGTTTTGCTTTTTCTTGGCGAAGGAGAGTTAAGGAAGTCACTCTAATGTAAAATAAATGAAGATGAACTTTACCTCAGACTTCGGAGTTGTGGTTTCCATTTTATAAGAAGATGTACGAGAAGATATTTCCTGCTTCTTCGATCCCTTTCTGCTTGAGCAGGACAGCCATATGAAGAACTTTTCCATATTGTTCAAAGATTCAAAATAAGTTTTTAATCTCGGGGTTTTTGTAGGCATTGCTAACGCTAATTTGATATTCGAAATTGATATTCTGCAAAAGTCTATTCTCTCTATCGCCAATATATCATATATTGAAGCTTTAAGGAGCTAAGTAAATTTCACTATTGTATTTGTATAGTAAGTACAAGGGTACAGTACTGAGAAATAAGAAAAAACGATCTAAAAGTAAAAAAAAATATAGATACATGTCTGAGGTTTAGCAGCCCATTTCAGGACTTGGATTAACATCAAGTAGTTTTCTGGTCTCAGGAGAGCACTTTAAAAGTGCCATTTCTCTGGCAGCAGTGGAAGTAATATGAACATCAAATAGTGAAACATTGAAGAAGCTCTCAAAGCTTCCAATCTTGTCACTGGACTGGAGATTAGGAGTAGAGCCCCTGTCTCTTTCAGAAAAGATACAGATGAAGCCTGCTGAGCCAGTCACATTGTATATCTGACTGAATAGTGACCACATATACTCATTGACAAGCTCGTATTCCTCATGGAAGATACCTTTATCAATGCACTCCCAAATATCGCGGTTATCAATCTTTTCTGGCTCTTTCCTGACCAAATCCAAATACTCTTTGAATGCCTTGAAAAACGATTTTTTCACGGCAAAGGTCAATTTGGTCTTTAACTCACCATATTTCATGAAAAATTCATTCTGGAGTTTTACAGACTTGGGACGGGATCCTTCCTTAATATCTCTAATCAGCCAGGGTGGGGTGGACAAGCAGGCTTTGAGACTAAGTCTCTCATCTGTAAACGCATAGAGATTCTTTTTCTTCCCGTTGTCTCCCACTAATGGGATTTCAGGCCCTCCTCCATACAACATCAGGAGGAATCTCCAGATGTAATAATTAACAGTGAAGACTAATTGATCCTGAGGGATAAATCCCTTTTCAATAAAATTATTATCAATTTCAGAAAGAGCTTCGATCATCTCGCCCCCAAGGTAGCTCAGATAGTTCAGCGCCCATTTTCCATTGATTAGATACTGAGTAGTCGAAGGAAATTCACTTAATCTTTCTATAACTAGAGCCTCCGAAGCTCTCCTATCCTCTTCTTCAAGCGAAGTAATATCAATGAAGAGCTTTTTAAAATAATAAGAGTTAGCAGCATCATGGACAGCTTCCTGAACTGAGTTCCTTGGCTTTTCATTTCTGGCAGGTAAGGTCTCAGGATTCACTTTAGGCTCGAAGGCTGCGACTAAAGCTTTCTTAAAGACTCGGGTCTTGGTTCTAAATTTTGTGAGTACACCAAGAGAATTGAAGGAAGTGCTTGAAGAGGTGGTTTTGGAGACTGCGCACGGTGTTTCAGGCTCTTCGTGAGTAATAACTTGAGAGACGGATTGTATTATCCTGGATGAAGATTCTGAGCGCCCTCTTTTGGCTGACTTATTACAAGCTATAAGCTTGAAAAAGGAATTCATCAGTTGCTAAATTTATTATTTACAAGCCTGATCTCGAATATATAGAGTCACATTCAAATTTTGGATTGATACGATAGGCCAAAATTTGATCAGGTTTCTTCAGAAAGCACAAATCGGGTTCTTGATCCTTTCCCAACTGCGAATATTGATCCTTCACCCTGTGAGAAATAGCTTGGATTCTCAAACGCTAATTATCAAGCTGCCGGTCGATCTGTCAAACGTACTTAGACTCAATACTGATTAAAATTAAACGAAAAGAGTTTCAACTGTATTTGGAGAGATCTAACCAACCTATCGGACTTTTTGTAAATATGATCATTTTCTGCAGAGCTTAAGGGACATCTGGCCAAGTTTCTCAAAGGAAGAGCAAGAAATGAAGGGAATTTAGAGAAGGACGGCAATGACAGAATTTAGAATGGAGAAAGGCTGGTGATAATTAAATGGGATCGCAGAGAGGACTTGTTATGAGTCTCTCATGATGAAAGAGATGCTGAAAAGGTGTGTCGAGAGAATATTTTAGAAATATAAACTCAAATTGATAATGCACATATAAATGAGTAAATGAGATCGAGAAAGCAAATAGCTTATTGAAAATAAAAGAAAGTAATGTTTAACAACCATAGGCTATTGCCTTAGTTATCAATGATCACATTAGTCACTTTGCTTTTGAGAAGCATCCCAACTCTTTTGTTACACTTTAAGAAAGCCAGTTCTCTAGACAGCTCGCTCATAATGAAGTGATCATCGAGTACCTGCTTGAAAAGAGAGTCGAAATCAATCACTTGATTGAAAAAACCAAAGGGCTCTACAAAATGGATCTTTTTGACTGCAAATTCATAGACAGGAGAATATAGTTTGCTCAAGAAGAGCCAGATAAAATCATTGACCAGAACAAAGTCTTCAAGGAAAGTGTTATTGTCCAAGCTTTCAAGGAAGCCTGAATTGTCGATAGGTGGGAGTCTTCCGACCTCTTTCCCATTGAGATAGTCAGTATAACGATCCATCCATTCTTTACGGATAGCGAAATATAATTCGCTTCTTATGTCCTTGTATTTCTCGTAAAATTCTTTCTCACGGAGAGCTCTTTTTCTTCCCTTCTCCATCTTTAAATCTTTCATTTTCCAGCCAGCATTTGCCATGGCTGCTTTAACTGAAATTGGTTCGCTGCTGAGTCTTAATATTTGAGTCTTGTTTTTATTTTTGTCCTCTTCCAGAACTTCATTAGTAGCTCCATACAATCTTTGCAAAAACTTCCACACATAAAAGTTCACTCTATAGACTCCACAAGACTCAGGAATGACAACCTTTGTGAGGATTTCATTATTGATCGAGGTTACAGGTACTGAGCCAGATCCGCCTAAGTAAGCAACATAATTTTCTATCCAGGAGCCTTCAACAAAGAAGTAATTTTTGGAAGGGTTTAAACTAAGTTGCTCGATTACAGCCGCCTCAAGCGCCCTTCTTTCGATATCTTCCTGTGCCTGAATCTCAGAAATTATGAGATCTAAATCATTGTTTTGATAAAAAATTGCTTGCTGGACCTTGTTTTGGGGTTTTTCCTGGTAAGGGTAAGCCTGATTTATTTTATGAGCCTCTTCTAGGTTCTGTTGGGCCTTTATACCGGCCTGCTTTAGACAGGACTTGACTTTGACGAAGGTGGCTATGGAAAACCCAGGTTCTGAGTTTAGAGGCGAAGATGAGGTTTTGGTAATGGTAGGAGTTTCTTCCTGGGCGACTATAGAATCCGAATTGCATGTCATTGTAGAAGAGGCTTCCTTTTTTTGTTTGGCTGATTTTCCACAAATGATGAACGAAAATGGGTTTCTCATGTCGGTTTATGTATATGATTATTAATTCTGTTTGAATTAAATTGATTTTAGAATTTGTGTTCAATTATTAATTTGACCAGTTGCATTAAATTATCCGATTAATGTCCCGATATCTAGCCAAATTCTCTCTGCATTAAATTACCTCAGGTTCTATCGGTTTTCCTCCCAATGAAATCCACAAGTCTTGAGTGTCCAACCCCGAAAATTTAGTAGGTTACTGTTTGCACAACAAGTCCGTTCAAAAACCATGAGAACTAAAATTTTGAAATTAAGGAATTATTTCGACGGTTTCGTATTTTATTATTCTCAATGTTAGAGTCGAGGCAGAGGCTTTGTCCTTCTAGAACTAAAAATTAAAATCTGATATTCAACTAAACATCCAATCAAGTTAATTCATAATCTTTATGCCCTAGAATAAGGCTAGGAGTTTCAATTCTTTTTTCGGTTCTGACTCTATTGAAGAGATACCTAAAAAGAGTATAAAGGCAAGGTATCAAATCTGAAGTTTTTCTTACCATTACCCTAAACCTGAGATTTCTTTAACTCTTTAGTATGAAAAGGTTTTAGAGGTCAGTCACAACAAACTCTCAAATAAAATACTTTGGGAATCAATTTCTGAATATATATCGATCGAATTTGTGAAGATCGATATAAGAAATCTTGTCTCTCCAAAGGACTAATTTCCTTCTCTTTAAGATTTTTAGAGGAAAATTGAGAAATATTGTCGAGATCTGATAAGAAGTCAAAATAGTTAAACACAGAAAGAATCGTATCAGCTCAGCAAAAAGTTGGTTCTGAGTATTAGATAATGCAATCATCCTTACGAAGATAGAGTTAAGCCTACTATTCCTTCGTCTCTGATAGGTTTGAGAAGTCACTTTTTCGCTCAGCTTATCCAAAAAAAATGGATTTTTCATTGAGGCAAGGGCAACAGACAGATCAGAAATGATTATTCTTCTCAAATTCGATATTCTTAATTGAATCCAAATTATTAAAAAACTATGCTCATGCAATTTCTCCGAGACTTATAATTGAAGCAATGAAAATTGTTAGATCAAAGTATTTTTTTCTACATCTTCTTTTTCTTTCATCCACTCTTCAAGTATGCCTCTCATCTGGACAAGGACAAGCCTGCGAACTAGTCCTAAATAATGGTATCTATGAGGACCCTTGTCCAGCTTTGTATCACTGTACAAATGGCATTTGTCAACATAAGAAGCTGCTACCACTGACTGCACGAGAACTAGTGGGACTTATCCTTGTATTCATCTTTACAGGTATAGCAAACGCGGCTGGAGTAGAAGGTGTGTTTCTAGATGTGCCAATATTGATGTTAACATTCAATTATACCTCGAGTGAAGCTATTAGAGTAATTTATTGCATTACATTCGGAGGGATGCTAGGTAGCTATCTGACCAGAGTTAGACTTCGACAGAAAGAAAATCACAAACCTGTAATAGATTACGATGTGGCCTTAATATGTGTACCGTTGGTCCTAGTGTCCGTTAATGCAGGAGTATTACTGAATAGAATATTACCTCCTGTAGTGACCTTAATTGGGCTATTTGGTATCTTGATTTTGACTCTAAGATGGCTCAATAGATTCTACAAAGAAGTTCAAAAGAAAAAGAGATTGACGCAGGTTATGCCACATGCAGAGCCACCACAGCCACCACAGCCCACGGTTCAGGTTCCACAAACGATTAGTCACTTTAGAAGAGAAAGCGCGGTATCAGTAAAAAGTTCACGGACTCAAACTGTTCATGTACCTAGGGAAAGACTTGATCCCATCAGTTTAAATGAGCTCGAAGAGCAAACTGATATATTGGAATTCGATATGGAGAATGAAGAAAATGCACAGCGTAATGAGGTTATCCAAGAGAGGGTAGAAGAAGATGAACATGAAGAAAATCGAATTGAGAAGGATAAAGTAAATCAAGATAGTGGAACAAAGGAGTCTCTAGAGAGTATTCAAGAGATCCTACCTGTTCCTGAAACTCTTGAGCGTGTTACCAGTTTGCATCAGAGCCTACCAAGAACTGAACAAGTCGTACCCATTCCAGCACCAGAGACCAATAGAGTTGTATGTGATATTAAACCCATTCAAAAGGTTCCAGCAGTTCTCGTTGAACGTAGAAGAACTTCAAGCGACTTATCAATGAGAGGAGTTGTTGGTGAAGCTCAACAGGGAGTTATTGCGGAGATATGGAAACAGGAGAGGAGACTGTTTCCTAAAGAGAAATATTTTGCATTTTGCTTGCTCTTGGCTGTTATAGTTATGATTGCCTTATTTAGAGGCTCAGGAGATGTTAATTCAATTGTGGGAATAGGATATTGTAGTGCAGGATTCTGGCTTTTGTATGCAGCTATTATACCAGTAACAGCCATATTTTACATCTGGGCAGTTTACTTTGAAAAGAAGAGAGACCGCAGAAAACTCCAAGCCCGCTTCCCGATGGATCAGGATTTTAGAATATTCGAAGGGAATATTCCAATCCTTAGTAAAGCATCTCTGATTGTAGGGTTTTGTTCTGGTACTCTCGGTATTGGAGGGGGACTGAGACTCATACCTGCTATGAGAGCCTGGGGTTTGAGTTGGCTCACAGGAGCTGCAACATCAAGCTTTATTGTCTTGTTTTCGTCCTTTCTTTCAACTTTCTTGGTCTTTATCTCTGGCTCTATACAGTTGGCAGAAATGATATTCTACATAATTATGGGTTTTCTTGCAGCCTTTGTCCTAGCAAGAATTATTACCATAATTATCAGAAAATTCAATAGACAGTCCGCTTTAATCATTATTTTAATGGGCTTGTGCATTGCTGGACTTATCATTTTGCCTGTGCTAGGCATTTATAGATCTATCGCAGACTCATATAGATTCTTTGATTCTCCTGCTGACGACTTATGTGACCTTAGACTCATTTGAGCCCATAATATAAATTATAATATTTTACTATATATACTATTGTAAACTATGCCTTTTACAAACTGGTTGGTATTTTTACTAACAAAAGATCATATGTCCACTCACTGGATGTATATATCTCACTGATTGATCTCATAAATTTTCTTCAAATTCTTTTATCTAGCGCACAATTATGTATTCATGCAGCAAAAATGGCAAACACAGGACAAAAATAAATTCCTATCCATTCCCGAACACACTGGCTGTTATGTCTTTCTAAAAGAGTATGCTACATAAGTATCCGCTACATCTCCAACAGATTGAGTTTGAGAATCTGAGGACATTGTGCAAAAAGAGGGCTTCATTTAACAAATTTATTTAGGTTTGTCTCAGAGCTTATTTTGTTTTAGGATTTTACAACGAATTAAGACACAGGTTATTGATATCTTAGGGATCAATATAGGATTTTGCTAGACGTTTTGTTTGTCATGATTTGAAAATCATCCTACAATTTCGTTAATAGACTAACTCATACGAAAGAGAACTAACACCTAACAAGGTTTTTATAATGATGAATAATAGGTGATTTAGGTCGGGTTTTCAAGGAAATTCAAGAGATTTGTAGTTATTCACTATTTCCCTTTGGAATTTTATTTTGTTGGTTGTTTTTTCTCAAACTGAATTTTTATCTAGGTTATTTGTGCACATTGTCCTGAAAAGCTTACATAAAAGAAAATCGCTTACAACTTTTAAAGGCATTTCGCACAAGGTACATCAACAGTTAACCATTGTTTAACATTATCATAAGGGCATTATCCAAAAGAAGACTGGACTTTAACCTGAGATCAATCAAATTCGAACTCAAATTTCGAATTTGAAATAATTCTAGTAGGAGGTTACTGCAAAAAAATAGCCATTTATCCACTATGCAAGAACGTCATATAGCTGGTTCGCCCCGATTAAGTCTGTAAATGAGAAAACTTTGCATATGGAATTTGGTTTGGAACCTCCTGTTATCAACAGAAATAAGAGAACATTTCTTCAAGTAATGGATCAGAAAGTCACAAAATTAGCTTAATTTAGGCTCTGATGAGGAGAAAAGAGATATTCCTCTTGTTAGCTCTATTTCTAAAGCTACAATTAAGCTTTTGGTATTAGCTTGTTTAACCAGTAATATAACATGGCCAGTAAATATGATGATAATCAAAAAAGTCTCACAGATGTTTTCACCCAAACTAAGGGAAGTAAATGCAGCCATAGGAACATAGCTAACCAATGTAATGCATAATAAGCAATCTCTTTCTTCCTATCAGGTTTGATTTTAAACCTTCGAGATTAGGCCGACTAAAAATAGAATGAAGTTTTTGATGTTAATTGTTCATTGCTTCTGAACACTGATTTTAAAGGCTATCTTTCGATCACAGAGGAATCCAAACTATATCTGAATTCTAAAAAAATTAATTTAATGACCACAACTGTTAGATAATCCCTTAGAGACTCACTCGCTGAGTGTCTAGAAGAAAGGTTGTAATATTTTATGGGATAAATACTGGTTAGATCATGATTGTATTTAGAAGATGAGTATAATAATTAGGAAGAAAAGTAACCAATCAAATCACTTGTCAAAAGGCTATGCTTACTAAAAAATATTTTGAAGTTGCTAGACAAAATTAACGTATATGCAGCTACTGACTGTTTTAATATGATATTTAGAAATAATAATTTAGTCGGCACCTTTACTGGCATGAAATAAATTTCTTTAAACTTAAGATTCTAAGAGCCGACTTCTTTTCTACACATATGTGGCAAACCAATCATCATCCAAAACAAAAAGGCTCAGAGAATAAAGGTTCAGCGAGCTCTCATAACATATCATCAAGTTTTCCAAGTACTGCTATGCTTAATATTCAGATGCCACTTCACAATGCAAACCCCAACCTTGCTTTACTCAGTCTACTGAGTCAGCAGAATCTATATATACAACCTACTCAGCCTGTTGCAATGAACCAGCAATTACCCTTGTCATTGATTGCTCAGGCACAAAACTTTCAACTCTCACATGAACCACTCTATACAGTCCAAAAGCTGATACCAATCTCTCCGTTTTTTCAGGTAAGCCAGCCCACTATTAATACCATGAATCAGATCATACAAGCTGAGAATCGAGGTGTCACCAAAGCTTTTGAAGCAGATGGGAACCTAAAAACTGAACACCAATCCAACAAATTTTCAAAAGAATTCCCCTTAGGACAAGAAAAAATCAAATCCGAGGCTGTTGAACAGGCAAAAATTGAATACGAGCCCACGCTGCAGATGATTCAAGTGCAGAAGTATAGCGATTTACCGACTTTGAGTCCAACGACCATAAATAAAATGACAGCAGAACTGGACCTTTCTTTAAAAGAAGATGAGCCTGGACTGGCCATTTTCACCAGGAACTTTCCTGAATGGAGTCTAGGAGAGATCTTAGATTTATTCCTTCTCTACAGTCAAGAGGAAATAGAAGAAACTAAGAAAAGCATAATACAGGAAAACGAACAGAAAATTGAAGAAAAGCTCAGAAAGCAAAAGGAAGAAGAAGAAGAGGAGAAAGATCCCTTAAAGCCTAACATTCGAACTCGAAACTGGAAAAACAACCATTATAATCGTAAACATGAAGATGGCAGCTCAATTACTGTTCGGAAAAAGAATCCACCAAGGTCTTATATTCTTAAGTTAAAGCAGCTGCTAGGTTTACCAGCCATAAACGATCGAAAGGCGCAAGCTCTACTATCAAATAATAGTTTTAACATTGATAGAGCCATAAAAGCCGTCAAGGAGAACCTTGAGTATTTTAAAAAATACCTAGCATTGTGATTAAGTCCCCTAACCTGCTCTCCCTCATATTTTGTTTTATATTCGTGACCTTTTTGTCTTTAAGGTTTTCTTTCAAACATCTTCTTGATGTTTACATTGTTACATGTATTATCTTTGTTTTCTTCAGTCCTAACCTATAAGGTCTTGCTTTCTCCAAAGAAAATTAGTTCCTGATGCCATTAATCTGCTAGAATTATTAGTATCGGGCCTGGTATTACCCATCTATTCAAATACTTAGTTAAAATAAATTAAACTTTCTTTATTATTCCAGTATTTCAGTAAGGTGCTTCCAGTAAGCTCTAATAGTAACTTCTAATGATCAAATATCCCCTATATAATGCTAGTTAACGATGCGCCTCAGTAAAGACGTGAGTATATTACTGGTCCCCAAAATCTCAGTACCCACAAGTACAGGGAGATTTTTAACTCTGCGGCTGAAGGTTAGGTTTCATATCTTATCTCTCCCTTTTCCTCAATATGGGAGCCAGTTTTCCACTAATTTTCCAAGTATGTTCTATTGGATCGCTTTTTCATCCAGAATGAAAGCGCTAAACCCTCTTCATAGATTTAGGTCACTCTGGTAATTCACCAAGCTCTTGTTATTTGAATTCCTGCATAATCCTAAAACATGAATAAATTTATTTGGAGACCCACAAGCTGAAGGGAGTAAGT